>Ga0209475_10001330_pt1 | contig 32218 bp, 24 predicted proteins | sample tdDd471_FD_187128 | JGI IMG/M metagenome (GOLD analysis project Ga0209475, IMG submission 187128) | Marine sediment microbial communities from the Atlantic coast under amendment with organic carbon and nitrate - tdDd47.1 (SPAdes)... | ecosystem: Environmental > Aquatic > Marine > Coastal >... | reverse complement strand
CGCTATTCCTTAATCAGTGACAGCAGTACCAAGCAGATAAAACGATTGAACCTGGAACTCAAACTTGGCAAAACGCCCCTCAACCAGGCTCGATATAAAATAAATATTCCTAAAGCTAAACTTGAGATTGCAAAGAAAAATCTCACCAGACTACATAGCATTGTAAGTACCGGCTATAAAACTCATAAAATCCGCAAAGGTGATACTCTCACAAAAATCAGCAGAAGATATGGCATCAACAAAACGACTCTTCTCAAAGTAAATAAACTGCAAAACGGCAAACTGGCCTATGGCCGAAATTTAAGAATTCCTTATAGCACAATCACCTACCAGCTCCTTCCGGAAGGTTCTTCCGGGGCTATGGATGCCTACAAAGACAGCCTGGTCTTGCACCGGATCAAAAAAGGCGACACAATTTTAAAAATTGCTAAACGATATAAAGTGCCACCCAAAATGATTGTTGCCTGGAATGGTCTTAAAAATGCTCATTCTATACGTGCTGGCCAGCAACTAGCCCTCTATATTGATAGAGGCAACAATACGTTAGCTAAAAAGGATGTCGCATCTAATAACTCAGTGTCACAGATTTCTGCAAAAATCTATAAAAAGAAGCGGCAAGTTTCAGATACATCGTCTCCTTATCATTGGTACAATGTAAAAAACGGAGATTCACTCTGGACGATATCAAGAAAATTCAGATCCTCAACTGCAGATATAAAAAAATGGAACAACTTGAAATCTAACCTCATTCACCCAGGCTCCAAGCTGAGACTGAAAAAGGTATAGTTCAAGAAAGTCGTTCCTCTGTTTATAGCTGCTCTCATCCGATTTTTACATGACAAAAGAACCAATGATGCCTACCTTGGTTCCAGCCGAGTGACACCTAACGCAATCTACTTTTTCCATTAATTTAAAATCATTGGAACAATGATGCTCAGACACCTTGGGCAAAAGCTATTATAATTATGCCAAATACCAACGCTCCTTTTCCAACCCAAGACTATGGAACAGATGTCCATGTGGTCGAACAAGGTGACAAAATTATTATTCTGGTGGGCACTGCCCACATCTCTCAGGAATCTGTGGTCCTTGTCAAAAAAGTCATTGAACAGGAAACCCCTGACTATGTTTGTCTGGAGCTTGACGACAAACGGTATCAAGCACTTACTCAAAAGAAACGGTGGGAAGCTCTTGATCTTAAAACTATTATCAAAAACAAGCAGCTCTCTACCCTCCTGGTCAGCCTTCTCATGGCTTCATACCAAAAGCGACTTGGTGGAAAACTTGGTGTTACTCCTGGAGCGGAACTCCTTATGGCCGCCCAGACAGCAAAAGATTTGCAAATCCCCATTTCCCTTTGTGACCGTGATGTCCGTATAACTTTACGTCGGGCCTGGAAATCCACTTCTTTTTTCAAAAAAGGATATTTGCTCGCTTCGCTTCTGGCAAGCCTCTTCGATAAAAGTGAAATATCAGAGGAGAAACTTAAGGAACTCAAACAAAAAGATGTACTTACCGAATTGATGACAGAAATGGGCGAAGCATTACCAGACCTGAAACGTGTGCTCATTGACGAGCGGGACGTTTACCTGGTCGAGAAAATCAAGTCGTCACCAGGTAAAAGAATTGTTGCTGTAGTAGGTGCTGGTCATGTTGCAGGAATGCTCACAAAATTCAACACTGACAACAAGCATAAAATTTCCGAGGTCACCCTTATTCCTCCAGTTTCCAGGGGATATAAAATTGCTGGCTGGACCATACCTCTGCTAATACTTGGTTCTCTAGGCCTGATTGGTTTGCAAAAAGGAGCCTCTGTAGCAGGAGACAATATTATTTTCTGGATTCTAGCCAATGGTATTCCAGCCGCTGTTGGCGCCCTGCTGGCTCTTGCCCATCCACTGACAACCTTGAGCGCTTTTGCCTCAGCACCGGTAACCAGTCTAACGCCGGTAATCGGAGCCGGTTATGTCACAGCTTTCATCCAGGTACTAGCCTGTCCCCCGGTGGTTAAAGAATTTGAAACGGCCGGAGATGATATCAATTCACTCAAAGGGTGGTGGAAGAATCGATTGCTCAGAGTCTTTCTTGTTTTTATCCTCACCGGTTTGGGTTCAGCTATAGGCACATGGGTTGGTGGCTATGAAATTTTCAAGAACTTGATCGGTTAAATCAAAAAATTTATCTTAATTGTTTATATACACAAGGAAATATTTGAATGTCTGAAAAAAAAACTAAACCAATGCTGACCACTCGACAAAAACAATTTCTTAAAGGTCTAGCCCACCCACTCAATCCTCTTGTCCAGATAGGCAAAGAAGAATTAAGTCCTGGAGTCATTGATTGTATCAAAACCGAACTCCTGAACCATGAACTAATCAAGGTTAAAATTGGCAGTAATTGTGGGCTTGATAAACATAAATCATCTCAACGTATCGCAGAAGAGACAAACAGTGAGCTGGTTCAATTAATAGGAAAGACAATTATCCTCTACAAATCCAATCCAAAAAGAGCCAAAGAAAAGAGAATCCACCTACCTAAAGCAAAATAGCCGGGATGGCGCTATGATTAACTTAGAAGTCACTAGCCAGATGTCTTACAGCTGCACAAGTGTTGTGGCTTTTTTTTGAGAGGAAATTAGCAGCGAAGTCTCTCCCCAGTGTTGCACTGACTGCATAGCTGCATTGCGGGCAAGTTCTGGAGTATTATTTGTTTCGCTTAAATGTGCAAGAACTGCCGTATGAAGATGATCTCCAATGAGCCCACTCAGAAATTCTGCAGCATCTTCATTGGACAAATGCCCCCGACTGGATCTGACCCTTTGCTGCAGAGGCAAAGGGTAGGGTCCATTTTTTAGCATCTGCAGATTGTGATTGAACTCAAGAATGAGCCCATTACATTCAGCCAGACGCTGGCCAATCAGATGGGACACCTTACCTGTATCGGTACAATAGCCAACACTCCTTTTCCCATCACCTACTACATAGCCCACTGGGTCAGCAGTATCATGGGAAATGCGAAATGAGCGAACCTGCAAATCTCCGATCTGTAGAAGCTCGCCGGTCTCAAATTCATTGCAAGCAAAGAGTTTGCCTATTCGCTTTTCCCCTGCTAATAAGGTGCCGCGATTTATGTAAGTAGGAATCTTACATCGCCTGGAGATGACTCCAGCACCCCTTATATGGTCGTTATGTTCATGGGTGACACATAAAGCACGAACATTTGACAAATCACGCTCAATTGAATGTAAACGTGTTTCGATTTCTTTTCCGGAAAATCCAGCATCGATAAGAATCCCTGTATTACCACTCTCAATATAAACTGAATTTCCCTTACTTCCACTGCCCAGCACTGAAAAACGCATTTCTATCAATCCCCAGTATGCCCAAAGCCACCGGTATCTCGTCCAGTTTGGTCGAGACGAGTAACCTCTGTAAACGTAGCACGAACAACGGGGGCCAGAACAAGCTGCGCAATGCGGTCACCCCTTTTGACGGTATGGGATTTTTGTCCAAGATTGATCAGCGCAATCTTAACCTCACCACGATAGTCGGCATCTATCGTTCCAGGACTGTTAAGAATAGTGAGACCATATTTTACCGCGAGACCACTGCGAGGACGAACCTGCAATTCATAACCACTTTGAAGTGCCACACTAAACCCGGTCGGTACCAAAACTCTTTCACCGGGTTGTATCGAAAGACTTTCGTGGACGCCAGCCTCAACGTCCATGCCAGCCGCGCCTTCTGTTTCATAGCTGGGAAGATGCAGGTCCCTTTCATTTTCAGGAATAAGCCAGCATATTTTAACGTCACTTTTGTTCATAACAGCTTCCTGTTCTCGTTTGGAATACGCACTCAATAACAATAAAAAAAGCCGACCCCCTCTAAAGGACATCGGCTAATAAACAACTGTATTACTCAGGAGAGATCCTACTCCTCAAGCAAAGCCTTACGACTCAGGCGAATCCGGCCGCGGTTGTCTACGTCCAGAACTTTAACCTCAATTACATCACCTTCTTTCACCACATCTGTAACCTTGGCAACCCGTTTAGTATCCAACTCAGAAATATGTACCAGTCCATCGGTACCTGGAAGAATCTCTACAAATGCACCAAAATCTTTAATGGTTTTTACAGTGCCCTTATATGTAGCGCCAACTTCAGCCTCAGCAGTAATTGCTTTCACCTTTTCAACGAGCGCATCAGCAAGGTCCCCGCTCAAAGCGAACATTTTAACAAGACCTGAATCGTCAACTTCAATTTTAGCATCAAACTCAGCTGACAATTCCTTAATGATTTTTCCGCCAGGCCCAATTATATCACGAATCTTATCGGGGCTGATTTTATGAACCATATATTTGGGAGCATGCTCAACGACCTGATCACGAGATTTTGAAATACCTTTCTCCATCTCAGCAAGAATATGGATACGACCATCTTTTGCCTGCTCAAGGGCTGTGCCCATGATATCCCGATCAACCCCATCAATTTTAATATCCATTTGCAATGAGGTTATACCGTCGCAGGTACCGACAACCTTAAAATCCATATCTCCGAGATGATCTTCATCTCCAAGGATATCTGAGAGGATAACGACCTTGTCGCCCTCTTTAATCAGTCCCATGGCAATCCCAGAAACCGGTCGCTTCAGCGGCACACCAGCATCCATCATAGCCATACTTCCACCACATACTGATGCCATGGACGAAGAACCATTCGATTCAAGAATTTCAGAAACAACCCTGATTGAATAAGGAAAATCCTCTTCGGCGGGCAGTACTGCTTCAAGGCCACGTGTTGCGAGTGTCCCATGACCGATATCACGACGGGATGGACCCCGTAAAAAACGTGCTTCACCCACACAGTATGGAGGAAAATTATAGTGCAGCATAAAGCGACTATGCTGTTCACCATTCAGGGTCTCTATACGCTGTTTATCACGCTCACTTCCAAGAGTCGCGCTCACCAGCGCCTGGGTCTCCCCACGGGTAAAAAGGGCAGAGCCATGGGTGCGAGGTAAGTATTCTGTTTCGCATTGTATATCTCGAATTTCATCGAATTTTCGACCACCAATCCTGATTTCACCATTAACGGTCTTTTCACGCATGAATGATTTTTTAAAGGAAGAGAGCAGTTCTTTAACCTCACCCCGCCTTTCGCCTTCTGGGTCGAGTTCGGCAAGGACCTCATCTTTTAAAACATCAAAGACCTTACCACGTTCTAGTTTATCAGAGGTATTGAAGACCTTTTCCATCCCAGCACCAGCAACTTCACGTACCTTAGCAAGAAGACCCTCATCAACCAGAGGAGCCTCAACAATTGCCTTGGTCTTGCCAGTAGATTTCTGCAATTCTTCCTGAAGATCAATCAGTGGTTGCAAGTGTTCGAAAGCATAGAATATACCAGAGAGAACTTCATCCTCACTCAATTCATCGACCTTACCTTCGACCATTACAACGGCTTTTCTGGTACAGGCAACGACAATATCCATAGAGGATTTTTCTAATTCCTCAACGGTAGGATTGAGGACATACTCTCCATTAATGAAACCTATCCGACCTCCTGCAACTGGCCCGGCAAATGGTACATTGGAAATAGTTAATGCACACGATGCTCCAGTCAGTGCGAGAACATCTGGTAGGATGTTCTGATCTGCTGAAAGAACAGTTGCAATAACCTGTGTTTCTGCAGAATAACCTTTTGGAAAGAGCGGGCGAAGAGGGCGATCAATAATGCGGCAAGTGAGCACTTCCGTATCACTTGGCCTACCAATTTCACGCCTGAAATAATTTCCAGGAATTCTACCAACTGAGGCGAGTTTTTCCTGATATTCTATCGTAAGCGGTAAAAAGTCTGCGTCAGGCTTACTTTTACCCGCACCAACCACTGTAACCAGCACGACTGTATCACCTGATCGTACGACAACAGAACCTGATGCCTGCTTGGCAATTTTACCGGTTTCAATGGAAATGGTTTTTCCACCAATTTCGGTTTCTACTTTGTTAAACATGTTTTCTCCAGATGTGTAGCATCAGGGAAAGGCGCAGCGCCAATTTGTCCGACTGGATTATCCACCAGCCCCGTATGCTTTATATTTTCGGACTTCCTTAAACTACAAAAACCTCAAACAGTTCCTTAACTAAGGGACTGTTTGAGGTAAAAAAATGGCACTATGCCCAGGTCAACAAATGAACCTGCCAGCAACAAAATCTACTTACGAAGACCAAGTTCCTTGAGCATCGTTTTGTATTTATTGACATCTTTCTTCTTTAGATAATCCAGCAGGCTCCTGCGCTGACCAACAAGCTTGAGCAGTCCCTGTCTTGAATGATGATCTTTTTTGTGCACCTTAAAATGCTCAGTGAGGTACTGAATACGATCGGTAAGAAGTGCAATTTGCACCTCGGATGAACCCGTATCTGTTGGGTGGACCTTAAATTTCTCGATTATTTCATTTTTAATTACTGCTGACTGTGCCACGACAATCCTCCTGAAACTGTATAGTAAATACCTAATAGTTAAAATTCAATACTTCACAATACTTTATAGTCTTTAACAAAGACCATCTACTCATTGCTACAGATGGTCTGCGAATTTGGTGGCGAACCTGCAGACCGGCTAGATACTTTTTTTTTGCACTCAGAACATTACATACTAGCCAACTCCTGTGATTATTGCAATAGCTTACATACCTGCCCAACAGATAACATCTTATCAAGACAGCTATTCAAAGCTTCATCACAGCTTAAATCATCCCAACTCAAGCTTTCATCGACTGAGAAACATCCACTTTTTGTCCTGCGTAACTGCACTAAATGTGCACCACACCCTAAAGCCCTGCCAATATCGGCAGCCAGTGTCCGTATATAGGTACCTTTACTACAAACAACTCTAAGGCCAAGATCAGCCTCTTCTCCAGAGAGTATTTCGTCTCCATCGGTCCGTTCAAGAATCTTTATATCAACTTCACGAGGATCTTTGGTGATCTTTATCCCTTTACGAGCATAGTAGTAAAGGGGTTTTCCCTTATGCTTTAGTGCTGAATAGGCTGGTGGTACCTGCATTTGTCTGCCCCTAAATTTCTCCAGGCATTCCTCAATTTCCAAAATGGATATCTCGCCAACCGACCTGCGATCGGTTATTGCCCCCTCTGTGTCTTGAGTTTCAGTTTCGACTCCCAGACGAAGAGTGGCAAAATATTCTTTTTCGCCGTCCATGAACTGCGAAATAAGTTTAGTTGCGGGTCTGCCAGCACAAAGAATCAACAGTCCACTAGCAAAAGGATCAAGGGTCCCAGCATGACCAACCTTTTTGATTTGCAGGATTCGACGCAGCCTACTCACTACCCCAAAAGAGGAGATGCCTATCGGTTTATCAACAAGAAAGACTCCAGCTTCAAAGTCGGGATTAGTTTTCGGGGCCATGACAACCTGCAAATCGATTCAGCGGAATACGCTTCTATGTTTCTATTTCAATGCCTTAGAGAGCGCACTACTAACTTCCTCACGCACTTGCTCGATTGTTTTCCCTAAAGAACGAAATCCAGCGGCATTTCGATGACCACCGCCTTCAAACAACTTCGCAACTTCAGCAACATCACATTGCCCCTTGGCCCTAAGACTGACTGCAATTTGGTCATTACTCGCCTCTTTAATCAAAACAGCCACCTTAACTGAGCGCAATGAACGTGGAAAATCAATAAATCCTTCGACATCCTCAATGGTTGCACCACTTTCTATCAGCATTTCGTCCGACACATACATAAAGGCTATTTGGTCAGAATCAAAAAGTGTTAAGGTGGAAAGGACTAATTCCATCAACCGCAACCTTTCCTGACTGAAATTATCATAGAGATGGCTACAAACCTCTTCTGGGTGTACACCTTTTTCCAATAACTCTGAGGCAATCTGCATGGTTCTAGGCCGGGTACATTCATATCGAAATGAGCCGGTATCTGTACAAATTGCTACGTACAGATTGTATGCACAGTTATAACTTAGCTGCGCATCAAGAGCCAAAGCTAACTCATAAACCATTTCGCCCGTAGAGGAGCGTTTCGATTCGATCCACCCTGTTGTTCCAAATTTTTTGTGGGATTGATGGTGATCAATGACAACAAATGGAGTAATCTGCAAAAATTCCTGTTTGAATCTACCGAGCCGATCTGCATCTCCACAATCAAGGGCAATGCTCATTACATTATCGTTCGCTGCAGCAATAAATGCTCTGTATTCATCAAGACTCGTATGAGCTTTGGTGATGTCAGGCATAAAAGCATAGAGGTGAGAGACAGGTTCTTCTAGATAACAGAAGACCTTTTTCCCAAGGTTTTCAAGGATATCTGCTAAACCCAACAACGATCCCAGTGCATCACCATCTGGATGCACATGGGTGAAAAGAACAACATTGTCTGTGTTTGTAATATCCTGGATTATCTGTTCAGGAATCATCCTCTCGGGATTCTCTTTCATTGGCAATTTCCTGAAATATTTCTTCGAGCTCAGCTACCTTCTCGACAACATCATCATATCGAAACAGAAGAGCTGGTGTAAAACGTAAATTGAGCGTTTTAGCGATATGACTTCGCATAAAACCTTTTGCCTTCTCAAGGCCTATCTTTGCTTCGCGAATCTCTTTTTTTCCACCGAACACGGTGAAAAAAACACGGGCGAGGCTCAAGTCGTCAGGGACTTCGACCCTGGAAATACTAACGCCGAGAAGTCTTGGGTCTCTCACTTTGCTAAGAAGCAAGGTTGCCAGCTCATTTCTTATAGCTTCAGCCACCCGTGAAGAACGTTTTTGCTCATTTTTTCCACCTATTCCGATGGAATCGAGTGTCTGTTTTGGATCCCAGATTGGCACGGTCTTACCTTTCCTATTACAGGGTCGCCTCGACTTCATTCATAATAAAAGCCTCGAGATTATCCCCAACCTTAATATCATTATATTTCTCGACGCCGATACCACACTCGTAACCAGACGCCACTTCTTTAACATCGTCCTTGAATCTTCTCAGAGATTCAATTTTTCCGGTATAAATAACAACACCTTCACGCAACACACGAACCTTGGCAGTTCGTAAAATTTTGCCGTCGATAACAGAACACCCTGCAATTGTACCAATTTTGGGTACACTGAAAATCTCTCGAACCTCAGCCAGCCCGATAACCTCTTCCTCGAAAGTTGGATCAAGCATCCCAACCATCGCCTTACGAATATCGTCTAAGGCATGGTAAATTACATCGTAGGATCGCACGTCGACGTTTTCTTTCACAGCCAGTTCTTTAACCTTAACACTTGCCCTGACATTGAAACCGATAATAATAGCATCAGAGGCGGAAGCAAGAAGGATATCAGTTTCAGTCATTGTTCCGGTACCCTCATGCAGGATCTTGACCTTGACCGCTTTGGTGGAGAGATCTGCAGCGGCCTTGGCAAAAGCCTCCAAGGTACCCTGAACATCTGCCCTAAGCACAACTCGAAGCTCCTGGACGTCACCTTCACTCATCTGCTCAAATAACTTATCGAGGGAAATCTTGCTAATAGATCCAAGCTCACTTTCTCTGGCCTTAAGAGATCGTACCTGGGAAACACTGCGGGCCATTTTCTCATCAGTTACAACAATGAATTCATCGCCAGCACTCGGAACACCAGTTAATCCCTGAACTTCTACGGGGATTGCAGGCCCTGCTTCCTCGATTTTCCTACCCTTATCATCGAGCATGGACCTAACCTTACCGCTAAACTGGCCAACCACAAAGTGTTCGCCAACCTGCAGTGTACCATCCTGTATCAGTACGGTCGCAACAGGTCCCCTGCCTTTATGCAGCTGAGCCTCAATGACACGTCCTCTGGCCTTTCGGGTGCTATCAGCCTGCAGTTCAAGAACTTCTGCCTGAAGCTGAATTGTTTCCATGAGATTATCAATACCGATATTTTGTTTGGCTGATGTCTCACAGTACATCGTCTCACCACCCCAGTCTTCTGACATGAGATTGAGTTCAGAGAGTTCTCGCTTGACCCTGTCTAAATCAGCATTGTCTTTATCAATTTTATTGACTGCGACAATAATTGGAACCTCTGCAGCCTGGGCATGGTGAATAGCTTCACGGGTCTGATCCATAACACCATCATCGGCTGCGACAACAAGAACGACTATATCAGTTACCTGAGCACCACGAGAACGCATCTCTGTAAAGGCCGCATGCCCTGGAGTATCAACAAAGGTCACATCCCCGGAGGCGGAGCGCACATGATATGCACCAATATGTTGCGTAATACCACCAGCTTCACCTTCGGCAACATCGGTTTTTCGGATTGCATCAAGGATTGAGGTTTTTCCGTGATCAACGTGTCCCATCACCGTTACAACAGGCGACCGCGATTGTTGAGCCCCCCCTTCCTCGGACTCATTGAGAATTTGCATCCCCAATTCTTCAGTGATTCCCTGCTCAACCTCATAGTCAAAATCGGCGGCAATGAGTATCGCCGTCTCTGTATCAACTGACTGATTGATAGTTGCCATCACTCCGAGTCCCATCAGCTTGGCTATTACATCGCTGGCTTTAATTTTCATCTTCTGAGCCAGGTCACCAACAGTAATAGCGTCATAAACTTTAAACCGTTTCTTACTGGCCTTCATCTCCGACGGAGGAGAGACAACCTTAGCTCCTCTTCGACTTTTTTTGCCACGCCGTCCGCCTTCACGCCCCTGATAGTCTGGAGTAAAATGGGTGAATTTGACATTCTTCTGTCCTTTTTTTGCTGCCCGGCGAGAATCTACTGACTTATCGTCTTTAACAGAAGAACCTTTTTTACCTTTTTTCTTAAAACGTCCACTATCATCAGCAGCTGGTGCCACAGGTGCTCTGGAAGGAGCAGGAGAGGGCCTCCTCTGCTGAACAGGCTTGGTTGTCTTTTTCTTGACTGGACGGGATGGTCTTTCCTCAACCTTTGGCAGTTCGATGGTACGTAATACTCTGGCCATCGGCTTCCGCTGCACAGGTTGCTTTTCTTTCTTTGCAGGTTGAGCTACAGCTTTTTGCTCGGCCTCATCCTTTGGTTTAGCTACAGCGTCAGTACTATGAGCAGGAGAGGGAGCATCCTCAACAGAAGCAACATTTTTCTCCTCAGGAGAGGTACTGGTTGCCACGGCAGGCTGCGTTTCTTTTGTCTCTGTTGCTGGATCGCCTTCAGCCTTCTGTTCGCCGGCTGCATCAGTCTCTTCTAGCTGAGCTGTAGCAGATGGGTCCGTTTCAGCTTCTGCAATGGCAGGTTGCTCTGCCACGGTGTCCGCGCTAGTTTTTATAGGAGAAACCCCTTTAGACTCATCCTCTGCGACAACAGATTCGCTAGGAACCTCATGAGGTTCGACCTCTGCGGTTACCACAGTAGAATCGGCTTCTGGCTGGGATTCTGGAACATCCTCAGCAACCTTTGCCTTCCGCCTTATTACCGTTGCCCTACGCCGTATTACGGTTGGGCCATCCTTATCGCTATCAATACGCTTTTCAACAAGCTCGGTATTAGCCGATTTCAGAATAGTCTTCCGAATCGTTTCAGCTGTTTCGTCGTCAACAGATGAACTATGGCCTTTTATATCAAAGCCAAGTTCAATCAGTTTATCCGTCAACGCTTTACTGCTCATGCCAGCCTCTTTGGCCAACTCATAAACCCTGATTCTGCTCATTCTTTACTCCCGTATTGCATCGCAACAGTCATTTCATCCATCAATATAAAGTGAAAGTATCCACCAACCCTTGACGAATCATTTTAAATCTCTTTGTTCAAAGACGAAACAATCTTTTCCACTTTTTTTTCTTGTCAAACAATAGCTGAAAACATTGCTCATTTTTACAACAATAGGCACCCCTCCCTGGCATTATTTGCCTGGGATCGGGTTCCACCATTTCATTTTTCCAGACAAAACGCTGCAGCGAGTGTTTCGGTTTTTTCGTGCCACATGAGCAACAGGTTCGCAATGTCCCTATCATTCGTCAGACTTTTGAATACTTCCTGTCTCGTTTACATCTTCACCTTCACGTTCTGTATCTACAGAGGAATCGACCTCCTCGGTAGCTTCCGACAACTCATTCCCCGCATCGCTTGTTTCAGCAGCATCAACTTCAGGAACTTCCTTGGCCTCAAAGGGAATTAATTTTGCTTCCGCTATCAGTCGGCCTGCGAACTCCTCATCAATTGCACGTATCACAATAAGATCATCAATACTTTTTTGCGCAAGTACTGCAGTTGAGAAGATACCTTTCCCTAATAATTGGTCCGCCAAGGATTCGTCTACTCCCTGTAATTTCAGCAGTGACTTATAGCCCTCATCAGACAAATTGTTATATCGCTGTTCGCTTTTCACATCTATACGCCAGCCGATCAGTTTCGATGCGAGTCGTACATTCTGGCCCTGTCTGCCAATAGCAAGCGAAAGTTGATCGTTGGGAACAACTACCAGTAAAGAATTAGCATCCTCATCGGCCATAACCATACTTACATGGGCAGGAGCCAGAGCGTTATATACATACTTGGCAGGATCAGGACTCCAGGTAACAATATCTATCCTCTCACCTTGCAACTCCTGTACAACATTTTGAACCCTGGAACCTTTCATACCGACACAGGCGCCTACCGGATCGACGTCTCCCTCGGAAGAGCTAACAGCTATCTTGGCGCGAAAACCAGGTTCCCTTGCAACGCCCATAACACGGACAATTCCTTCTGCCATCTCCGGTACTTCCATGTGGAACAATTTACCTAAAAACTCATCACATGTCCTAGACAGAATAAGTTGAGAATCGCGGCTGGTCTGTCGAACCTCTTTCAGATACGCCCTAATCCGGTCTCCCTGTTTAAAAGAGCGTTTGGGAATCTGCTGGTCTTTCGGTAAAATTGCATCAGTTCGGCCAAGGTTCACAATCATATTGCCACGTTCGAAACGCTGTACAATACCACTCACCACCTCGCCAACACGGTCTTTAAACATATCATAGATGACTTCACGCTCAGCATCCTTCATTCGGTGAATGATAACCTGTTTGGCTGATTGCGCTGCTATCCTGCCCAGATCAGAGATATCTTCCATCTTCTCACCAAGTTCATCACCAACCTGAACTTCGGAATCGAGTTTTATGGCCTCCTCAAACGATATCTCAGTCTGTTCATCCTCTGCATCTTCAACAACGATTCTGAACTGAAAAACCTCTACTTCGCCAAATTCTTCGTTATACCTGACTTCCATATCTCGACGACTGCCAAATTTTTTCCTGGCAGCAGACTGGACAGCCTCTTCGATGGCCTCTATCAGTAATGTTTTATCAAAACCTCGATCTCTGCTGATCTGGTCGATTATGCGTTTCAAATCTGATAGCATTCTCTTACCCCGTCCTTATGACTTTCAGCTCCGACATGCGGAGAACATAGCATTGTTCAAAAAAATATGGCCCAGAACAGCTTAAATTGCCAGCCTGGCCTTGTTTATCATCTCAAAAGAAAACTTTATGGAACGATTATCTTCAAGCTTCAGGTGTATCATTTCATCATCAACCTCTTCAATTACACCTTCAAAAACCTTCTCGCTATCAATGGCATTATGCATCCTAACCCTGGCTTTTTTACCGCGATAGCGAAGAAATTCATCTAATGACCGGAGCGGTCTTTCCAGACCGGGAGAAGACACTTCTAAACTGTATGCATGATCAATAAGATCTTCCACATCAAGATAGCGCCCAAGCTCTCGACTGACTTGACTACAGTGGTCAAGTGTTACACCAGTTTCCGATTCTATAAAAACTCGCAGAGCCCAGCCCTGCCCATCTCTTAGGAACTGAACATCAAATAGTTCAAGTTCCATGGAGGGCAATAAACTTTGTAAATAAGCCTGCACACCATCGATAATCAATTCACTCATTATTCCAATTCTAGACAATCCAGCCTTATAACCAGAATGAATAGATCCTTTTCAATAGCTTCAAATACATCATTCAAATATGCGGACATAAAAAAAAGCGGGCAAAGCCCACTTCAAAAAAACCCTTCCCGCCGATGCAAACAACAGGAGGTATAATCAAATAACCCCACCCTGACAAAAAGACCGGAACAAAACCTGCGTATGAACACACCGACAATGATTCCGCATCAAAGCAAAAAAAGGATCACTCGACGTCAAGCTTATAACCATATTTTTTAGATTATGTCAAGGCGAAAGCCACCACCAGTGTCCGACTAAACTAAGCATCATTGCGACTTAATTGTTTAATGTCTGTTTTTATTATTTCCCTCTGCCAATATGACAGGAATATTTTAAGAGCACGATTAATTCCTCCAGCTCACAAAAGATTATTGAGCCATCGCACTTATCAACCTAAAAACAATTCACAATTACCATGTAAATCAAAGCACTTGACCTACTCATATGTTTCTCTTAGTAGATCCACTCAATGTTTAAGGTCACATCAAAATATAAAAAATTCTATTTGACAAACAGCGGTTGTACCTTTATTTAAACCACAGTTCCAATTACCTCCCAAGGGTACACTGTTTTTTTGCGTCCCAGGTCAGCAGCATGCATATCCCCCTGAAATCGTATGATAAAATTAACTTTTCAAAGGGGTTCTTTTTGATGCTGCATACTACACAGTTTTTCTTACTATTAACTCCGACCTGGTTGAACCGTTTACTTAACTAAATCAACATTTGATTTCATGATAGAAAAGACTCTTATAATTGCCGAAAAACCTAGCGTTGCTGCAGATCTTGCAAAAGTACTTCCGGGTAAATTCAAAAAGGAAAAAACCCATTTTGAAGGAGATAGCTACGTTGTCTCCTATGCAATTGGTCACCTTGTTTCTATCTGTTACCCTGAAGAGATTGATCCAGCATATCAGAAATGGGATATGGACAATTTACCCATCCTGCCAGACGCCTTTCCGCTCAAGGGCCTTCCTGGAACTAAAACGCAACTGAATGCACTACAAAAACTTATCCGTCGCAAGGATGTTACGGAAATAATCAACGCCTGTGATGCTGGCCGCGAAGGCGAGCTAATTTTCAAATATATTATTAAATATGTCTGGAATAAATCGGTCGCCAAAAAATCATTTAAAAGATTATGGTTGCAATCGATGACAGTTGACTCAATCAAAAAAGCTTTTTCTTCCCTGCGAGAGAACGAAGAATTGCTGACATTAGAAGATACAGCACTCTGTCGCTCTGAGTCTGACTGGTTGATAGGAATTAATGCAACAAGAGCACTGACTGGATTTAATTCCCGCCGAGGGGGCTTTTTCCTTACACCCTGCGGCAGAGTGCAAACACCGACTCTATCATTGCTGGTCAAGCGAGAACGTTCTCGCCACGATTTTGTTTCCCGTCCATACTGGAACTTGCTTGCTCACTTCTCCTTCAACAATGAATCGTATGAAGGAAAATGGACAAACACCTCTTTTGTTAAGGATCCAAAGGATTCGTATAAAAAGGCTGATCGAATCTGGAAAATCGAAGAAGCTGACGCTATTATAGCCAACTGTACCGGTAAACCCGCCACTATAAAAGAGGAGAGCAAAAAAACCTCCCAAAGCTCCCCGCCGCTTTACGACCTGACATCTCTTCAAAGAGAAGCTAACTCACGATTTGGCTTTTCTGCAAAAAATACACTCGGAATTGCCCAAGCGCTCTATGAAAGGCATAAAGTATTAACCTACCCCCGAACTGACAGCAAACATCTCCCAGAAGATTATATTAATACGGTTAATGAGACTCTCAAGTGCCAATCAGACTGGAAACTTGGTAAATTTGCCAAGGAAGCACTGGACAAAAAATACGTTCGCCCTAATAAACGAATTTTCAATAACGCCAAAATCTCCGACCACCATGCGATAATCCCAACCACCCACCTGCCTTCTGACCTATCGGAACCTGAATTCAAGATATATCAGATGGTAGTTCAACGTTTTTTGGCGGTATTTTTCCCATCGGCGGAATTCCAGAATACCAAGCGGTACTCCCACGTACAGCAAGAGGTTTTCCTCACTGAAGGCAAGATTTTATTGAACGCAGGCTGGAAAGCCATCTATGGAACAGTCGGTGGCCTTGGCCAGGACAAGATTATTGCCCCTATCCCTAAAAACACAACTGTATCCTGCAAAAACATAGAAAGGGAGAGTCACGACACAAAACCGCCAGCCAGGTTCAACGAGGCAACATTGCTGTCGGCCATGGAAAATTCTGATAAATTGGTAGCAGATGATGAGCTCGCAGATGCTATGAAAGAACGTGGCCTTGGCACTCCTGCCACCAGAGCAGCTATAATTGAAAAACTCATTAAAGAAAAATATGTTGTTCGAGAAGGAAAAGATCTCACACCTACCGGCAAAGCCTTTGAACTTCTGGCTCTGCTGGAAGCCATGAAGATAGAAGTCCTTGCTTCTCCAGAGATGACCGGCGAATGGGAATTTAAACTCAACCAAATACTAAAAGGTGAATTCACCCGTGATAAATTCATGGCTGAAATTCGATCGATGACCAGCCATATCATTGATCAGGTGAAAAATTTTGAGGATAACGAGGTACGTCAAGAGGCGTCTTTTAGCCCAGTAAACGACATCCGAATTTTCAATTCCCCAACCGCTTACATTTCAGAGGACCAAAAAATTAGCATCCGTAAGATTCTTGGTGGTCGCATGCTGGCCGAGTCCGAGATAGTTGCCCTGTTAAAAGGTGACACTATCGGACCGTTCAGTGATTTCCGGTCCAAAAAAGGCAAGCTTTTCACAGCCTCGGTTCGACTCACCAACAATAAAATTGAATTTATGTTTGCTGATTCAAATGCGGATCTAGATATTGATGCCATAAAACAAAGCAATTCACTGGGCACTTCACCAGTCGACGGGACCAAGGTCTTTGGTGCTCCGATGGCATTCATGTCAGAATCTGCTCTTGACGGTACAGAAAAAGGATTAAAGATCAGCAGGGTAATACTCTCCAAAGAAATAACTGAAGAGAACATAATACAGATGCTCACTCATGGCAGGACAGAATTGATTGAAGGTTTTATCTCCAAAAAAAGGAGACCCTTTGATGCCTTTCTGGTTCTAGCCAAAACTGGTAAAGTAAGTTTTGAGTTTCCTCCAAGGAAATCTAAACGAAAAGAATAAAAAAATTGAAAGCCCTGGTAGAAAAGGGAACAAATAATTATGAAACCAATAAAAAAAGAGTATCAGGAAAAGACTGGCCATGAATTGGCACAAATATGCGCCCAGGCAGCTCTCGACACTAAAGCAGAAGATCTTGTGATTCTCGACGTGCGTGGTTTGACAACCTTCACTGATTATTTTTTAATCATGAGCGGTAAATCAACTCGCCACGTGCAGGCACTTGCAGAAACAATCGAAGGAAAATTCAGGTCAAAAAGAATAAAAACCTCAAGCGCAGAAGGTCTCCGGGAGGCGATGTGGGTTCTCCTGGATTTTGATGATATAGTGGTCCATATTTTTTACCATGAACAGCGGAAGTTTTATGATCTGGAAGGACTTTGGTCTGAAGGGAAACGTGTCGAAGTAGAACCCTCACCCAAAGACTGAAGTCACCAGTAAAATCTGTTGAACGAAATGAGAAATAATTAGGATTATGCAATATTTAAGTACAAGGGGCGGAGTCTCCCCTATCTCGTTTACCGAGGCTGTTATGATGGGTCTGGCAGAAGATGGCGGCCTGCTACTTCCTCGCACCATTCCCCGAATAGGCAGTGAAACCCTCATTGCCTGGCAAAAAATGACGTACCCCGAACTTGCCTTTGAGGTCATGTCAAGGTTCGTCGATGATATTCCAAGCAGCGACTTAAAAGATATTATCAATAGATCTTACAGTACTTTCAACGCTGAGGATGTAACCCCTTTAGTTCACCAGGGAGACATGCACATCCTTGAGTTGTTCCATGGCCCCACCCTTGCTTTCAAAGATGTAGCACTTCAATTTCTCGGTAACCTCTTCGAGTACATGCTAGCAAAAAACAAATCAGTGCTCAATATTCTTGGAGCAACGTCTGGGGACACTGGTTCTGCTGCCATATACGGAGTGCGTGGCAAAGAAAGAATTAATATCTTCATCCTCCATCCACACCAACGGGTAAGCGCGGTTCAGGAAAAGCAAATGACCACGGTACTTGACGACAATGTCTTCAATATCGCTTTCAATGGCTCTTTTGACGACGGCCAAACGATTATCAAAAAAATATTCAGCGACATTGATTTCAAAAGCACCTACAATCTCGGTGCAATTAACTCAATTAACTGGGCCCGTGTTCTCGCCCAGGTTGTTTATTATGTTCACAGCTGCCTGCATGTCGCTACTCACGAGAAAGATTCGTCTGTTGATTTTGCTATTCCTACCGGTAATTTTGGTGATATTTTTGCCGGATATATTGCCAAAAAGATGCTTCCCGCCGGGACCATTCGGCAACTTGTGCTGGCTACCAACGAAAATGACATCCTGACCCGCTTTGTCAATAGCGGGGAATATGCACTAGGCGGAGTTAAAATAACTTCAAGCCCTTCCATGGATATCCAAGCTGCATCTAACTTTGAACGATATCTTTTTTATTTGATGGACAGCGATGCCGCCCGCACCAAAGAATTAATGGAAGAATTTGCCCAAAACGGCAAAATTAATGTTTCTGGAGTCCAAGACCAAATTCGGCGTGATTTTGTCGCCGCATCGATCTCGGAAAGTGAAGTTTCCGAGACGATCAAATCCTTTAACAAAGAGTTTGGTTATGTCCTTGACCCCCATACAGCGATAGGGGTAAGAGCGGCTCAGCAACACAAAACAGTCGGAGTTCCAATGGTTTGCCTCGCTACAGCCCATCCAGCTAAATTCAGCAAGGTTGTAGAAGATGCTATCGGCACGCCGCCTCATACTCCAGACAGTCTTATTGGCATACTAGACAAGCCCAGCCGTTGTGAGCTCATGGATGCTGATATGAAAGAAATCCAAGAGTTTGTTTCAAAAAACGCACTGCTTTCATAGATCACTATCTTCTATAGGCGAGAAAGGCCCTCACCAGCGCCCAAGCCGTAGGGGAACTTGACAAGTGCGTGAGACTACTCTAATGTCATATAAAAGAAGATATTTTATGGAGTATTCAACAAAAAGAATCTCCTGTTTATTCACAGTATTTTGGATGAGGTAAATTTATGTTTGGATTAGGAATGCCGGAACTAATCGTTATTCTGGTAATAATAGTGATTATCTTTGGTGCCGGCAAGCTGCCGGAGATCGGCTCTGGAATAGGGAAAGGCATTAAGAATTTCAAAGAAGCCACTAAGAAAGAAAGTGATCCCGAGAAATTAGATAATGAAGCAAAAGAAAATGACGATAAAGCTTGATGCTCACTCTCCCAGTTAAGCTATAAACCTCGAGTAGATAATATAAAGTCCCTTTTTCAGTAGGGTGAGTTTTCAGTAATTGGAGGAAATTAAATGTTTGGTCTCGGAACTCCAGAACTTATAGTCATTTTAGGTATTGCATTTCTCGTATTCGGTGGAAAAAAACTACCTGAAATCGGTGCAGGCCTCGGCAAAGCTATTACTTCGTTCAAGAGTGGATTGCAGGATGTTGAAGAAAGCGGCAAAGAAATAATAAACGATATTCCAGGAGTGAAAGAAGCTGCCGAAGTAAAACAAAAGGTTGATCAGGTAAAAAACCTTGGTAAAATCGGGAACATTCTAAAATAGTTTTTTTTCAGACTTGTTCAGTAGATCAAAACAGCTCCCAGTAGCTAGAAGGGAGCTGTTTTTGTTTTCTCAAATGCTCTCTTCTCTTTTGGTTCTCAGCAGCCCCTCCCAAATTGTTGCCCCCTATTTTCCCCATACCATCTGGCGAAGTCTTTCTTCTTGCGACCATTATTAACACAACTCTCTAGAATTCATTGCAGCCCACGCCTTTGCAATAATCTTGACTTTTTTGTCATAACTAGCTAAATAAAACGTCTCAGTCATACGTTTTTGTCTTTGTTTATTCGGCAGGATTCCCCAGCAGATCTTCATCCGACAGACGTTTATCATTGCCAACAACCAAATTATACAAGTATCAGGAGAGAGACATGTGCCGTTTAGCCCTGAAAACCGCCAATGAACCATTTTCACCATACGAGGTTCTCTCTGCAATGGAAGCCATGCAGGAAGGGTATGATGGATCCGGACTTGGTCTGTTGCTCCGAGGTTTGGAGTTTGAAGATTTCAAATATGACCCGAGATTTCCCATTCTTTCAGGAATCGCCCATACGGAAAAGGCCTGGAAACGTCTGACCGAGTACATGGAAAAGCGCGGCTACGAACTGAAATACGACCATCGTTTTGACATGAAACCCGAACTCATTGAGGCAGAAGACCGCCATCGCTATTTTCTTCGTGCCTATAGAATGCCACTCGCCTTCCGGGATAAAAGCAAAGAAGAAAAAGAGGCAGAAATGCTTCGCACTCGCCTCGCCCTTCGAAAACTAGGGAAACAAGAAGACAATATTACCGTCTTCTCATTTTATCCTGATGTGGCCATGATCAAAGAAGTGGGTTGGCCCTTACAGATTGGTGACGCCCTCTGTCTCCATGATGGCCAGATTAAATCCCGCGTCTGCATGGCCCAAGGACGACAGAATACCAATTATGGCATCAATCTTTATGCCTGCCACCCCTTCTTTATGCAGGGCATTTCAACAATGACAAATGGTGAAAACACCGCGTTTGTCCCTATTCGTGACTGGCTGGTGGGTAAGAATATTCCCGGCTACATGGGATACCAGAGTGACAGTGAGGTCTTCACCCATATTCTTCACTACACTTTGAAAAAATTAAATCTCCCCCTGCAGGCCTATAAGCATATCATCACTCCCCTCAATGATACTGAGCTGGCAAATCATCCCCAGGGTGACTTCCTTGCGGGCCTCCGTCTGGCCTGCAAACGGCTGATCATTGACGGTCCGAATGCTGTTATAGGCACTCTTCCTGATGAGTCCTGCCTGTTGGTCATGGATCAGAAAAAACTTCGGCCAGCGACAGTTGGCGGTCATGACGGTGCCTGGGCTATCGCCTCCGAGATATGCGGTGTCGATGCGCTGGTACCGGATCGAGACCCATCTCTCGATTTTCAACCGATGCGTGAACATACAGTTATCATCCCCCCACATAGAAAGGAATTAGAAATATGGTCTCAGTACGATCCGTTTCCATTACCCCTAGCAGCCTAACCCCGACAGATCTGCCCTGGATCATAGAGCACCGTGAAGACAGGTGTACCCTCTGTGGCCACTGCACAGCGGTTTGCCCAAAAGGGGCTATCCGGCTTGCGCATATGCGACAAAGAGTACCAAAACTCGATGTCTTCAATAAAAAACGTGGGAATGACTACAGGACATTTACCGGTATTCGTCAAGAAACCGATCAAGCCAAGCTCTGTATAGGCTGCGGCATGTGCTCAATGGTCTGCCCCAACGAAGCGATCACACCCGTCTCAGGTTCCAACGAAAACCGCACCATCTTTTTCGAAAATCGCAAAGGGGAACCAATGAAGCGCGGCGGCCGCAGAAATACTACGGGCCCCACTCTTCTTGATCGGATCATGTTTAACCGGATTTCTATGCTCACTGATCCCGCTCTTGATGCTGGAAGACATGAATTCACTGCAACCACGACTATTGGACGCATACTCTCACCCGAGGATTTTCTCGAACGTACTCTGAAAGGGGGCTGGATTCCACCATCCCGTGAGATATTTCCTTTTGTCATCGGTTCTATGTCTTTTGGTGCCCTTTCTCCAAATATGTGGCTTGGACTACTACAAGGGGTTGCATACTGCAATGAGGTGCTTGGGATCCCAGTTGTAATGTGCACAGGTGAAGGAGGATGTCCCCCCTGGGTATTGCGCAGCCCATATTTAAAATACATTATCCTTCAAATAGCATCCGGCTATTTCGGCTGGGATGAAATTATCCGGGCTATCCCTGAAATGCAATGTGATCCTGCTGCAATCGAAATCAAGTACGGTCAAGGTGCAAAACCTGGCGATGGTGGCCTGCTCATGTGGTATAAAGTTTCCAAACTGATTGCCCGTTTGCGAGGTGTTCCAGAAGGTGTGGACCTACCATCCCCCCCTGTGCATCAGACGCTTTATTCCATTGAAGAAAGCGTCATGAAAATGACTCAGACTCTTTCCACCGCTTTTCAACATAAAGTTCCGATTTATCCAAAGATTTCAGCTTCTACATCGGCAAAATCTGTACTGAATAACTTGGTCCGCAATCCCTATGCCGGTGGCCTCATGATTGATGGTATTGACGGAGGGACAGGGGCTGCCTATAACGTGTCTATGGATGCTACCGGCCATCCAATTGCTTCCTGCGTCCGGGATTGTTATCTGGACCTTGCGGCTCAAGGTAAGCAGAATGAAATTCCAATCTTTGCTGCAGGTGGTATTGGCAAAAACGGCAACGTTGCTCAGAATGGGATGGCAATGGTTATGCTCGGTGCCTCCGGTGTTCATATCGGCAAATATATAATGCAAGCCGCTGCAGGATGTCTAGGAAACGAGAAAAACCGCTGTAACGTCTGCAATGTCGGTATATGTCCAAAGGGGATCACTAGCCAAAACGCAAAATTGTACCGCAGGCTCGATCCCGACAAGGTCGCCGAGCGAGTTGCCGACGTCTTTATGTCCATTAATACCGAGGTCAAGAAGATCATGGCTCCGCTTGGCAGATCTCAGAGCTTACCTATTGGTATGTCCGATGCTATAGGTATTGCCGACAAAGCGGCTGCAGACAGACTACAGATTAGATATGTCTGTTAGGTAACAAAAGTAATTACGAAGTGGTGTCCGGTAAGTTTTTTTAAACCTGCCCCCACTCTTAGCAATAAGGAGTTTCCAGTGGCTACAACGGTTGTAAAAGGTCTAAATGAACAAGGTGGGCGTATCGGCTCAATGGAATTCGAGAAATTGGTACGGCATGCAGCAACCTCGTCCGTCGACCTGACCCTCGAGTCTTTTGGTCAGCACAATATAGGTATCCGACTCCAGCGCGAAGAAGGGCTAAAAATCACCGTCAAGGGACCTTCAGGACAACGTCTTGGATGTATGGGAATGCCCGGGACCACAATCATTTGTGAAGGTTCAAGTTCCGATGACGTAGGATATCTCAACATTGGTGCTGAAATCGCAGTCCTCGGTGATGCGACCAACGGCGTTTGTAATGCCATGGCCAACGGTAAAGTATTCATCGGTGGCTCCATTGGTGCCCGCGGCCTCACCATGACCAAATGGAATCCGGATTACGATAGACCGGAACTCTGGGTTCTTGGATCCGCCGGAGATTCCTTTGCAGAGTTTAATTGCGGCGGCATTGGTGTCGTATGCGGAATAAACCCCAAAAACCCTGACAACGTTCTGGGATATCGCCCCTGTGTCGGAATGGTTGGCGGCACTATTTTTTTCCGGGGTGAAATTGACAATTCGTTTTCCAAAACAAATGCTAAACTATCAGTTCCTGACGATGAGCAATGGCAGTGGCTACAGGGCAATATTGGAGACTACTTAAATAAAATCCGCCAGCCAGATCTTCTGGAATCACTGACTAATCGTGAAGAGTGGCAGGTACTTTTGCCAATCACTCCTCAGGAAAGGGCACTGATGTTTGCAGGCCCCATGGCCATGGCAGAATTCAGAAACGAGCACTGGAACAAAGCCTTTGGTGGAGATCCCCTTAGAGATTTGGCGCCGGGTCTTGACCGCAGTGTTATCGAGACCATTGTCACTGACGAACTGCGTCGGAAAAAACCATATTGGGCCAATTGTGAGTCCGCTGCCCCATGTACCTATTATTGCCCTGTACATATACCTACTGTTGACCGCCTGCGGCTCATCCGAGAAGGGCAGATTGATGAAGCCTATGAAATGCTTCTACGCTATACTCCCCTTCCGGCCTCAGTTTGTGGAGCTGTCTGCCCCAATCTCTGTATGGAAAACTGTTCCCGCCAGGGAGTAGATGATTCCATCGATGTCCAGGTTCTTGGCAGATCTGTCAATAATGTTGAAACGCCAGCTGTAGCTGAACCTCTAGGCAAAAAAGTTGCCATCATTGGAGGTGGCCCAGCCGGAATGAATGTCGCCTGGCAGTTGGCTTTGGCAGGAATAGAGGCACACATTTTTGAACAAGACAATCAAATAGGTGGTAAGCTTGCCCAGGTAATACCCTGGGAACGTCTTTCCCAGGCAATCTGGGACCAGGAAATCAAGCGATTTATTGAAACTCCTAATATTTCAGTCAATCTTAATGTAGAGATGACTAAGGAAAAGTTTGCCCAACTGAAAAAAGATTTCGACTATGTTGTCGTGGCAGTTGGTACGCATGTCCCCAGGAGATTGTCTTTTCCAGGGAGCGAGAAAGTGCTAACAGCCTTAGATTTTCTCAAAAAAGCCAAAAGCGATTCGCCAATGCCAGTAGGTAAAGAGGTCGTTGTCATTGGTGCCGGAAACGTTGGTTGTGATGTGGCCTGCGAAGCCTATCGTCTTGGTGCTGAGAATGTTACCCTCGTCGATATTCAAAAACCTCTGGCCTTCGGTAATGAAAAAGAAGCCGCTGAGGCACTAGGAGCCCAATTTCAATGGCCGGTTGTTACCAAAAAAGTGACTGATAGTGGATTGCTGACCAATGAAAATGAGTTAATTCCTGCTCAGACGGTCATCATCTCCATCGGAGACATTCCCGCCCTCTCCTTTCTCCCCAAAACAGTTGAAACCGTCACAGTCGGTGGAGCGGCCTGGGTCACTACAGACAAGGCTCACCTGACCACAGATGCACAGGTTCTGGCAGTGGGTGATGTGGAAAGACCAGGGCTTGCCACCCACGCACTGGGTGCCGGAAAAACCGCTGCAGAATACATCATTGCAGACTGTAAAGGAATTGACTGGAAACCTTTTGATAAACAAGTCATTCCGCAGAAGGCTCTTACCATCACCCATTACATTCCGGTTGAAACCGGAAAAACTGAAACCGACCAGGCCAACCGATGCCTCTCGTGTGCCTCCTGCCGAGACTGCCATCTCTGTGAAACAATCTGCCCCACGGGGGCCATCAGTCGCAGAGAACTGGAGTTCGGATCCCAAAGCGGCTATCAGTTTGGCTTGGACAATAGCTATGATTATATTTCTGACGACAAAAAATGCATTGCCTGCGGTTTCTGTGCTGACACCTGTCCTTGTGGCATCTGGACCATGAACGCTTTTTAAGGGGTTATGCCCCAACACCACTTCTCAAAAGAAAGCCCTTTTTCCTTTCTGGATAAAGGGTTTTCTTTTGAGTTATCGGCGAGCAAAACTCATAGATACATCATATTTGGCGCTGTCAAGAACATGTGGAAGCCGGCTGGTATCTGGAACCATGCCAGCAAACCCCTCTCCTGTACGAGGATCATTACCCTGCTTAGTCTGACGCTCAAACCCCGATAACCCATCCAGCACTACCTTTTCCTGGTGGTCTTACATGCAGCAGCAAAGCTCCAATGAGGCAATTTTTTTCTTTGTCTGTTTCTGGTGATGCTGTTGTAGGGGTGCAATTACCAATCTTCTTATTTTAAATAAGTTACGATCTTTCTTTTCGCTTATTGCGGGTGTATATTTATTTGAGCCTCATCTAGTTTCATTATTCCTGATGACATGCTTGGAAAGCTTCTATTTATTATTCCCAGCATTACATTTTTTATTATTAAACAAATGAGCCGCGTTCAATGGCCGATCCTCTGAAAAAAATTCTTGAACCGATCAAAGAACTGCAAAACATTCGAGGTGTTGAACTGCCTATTGGATTGGAGTTTCTCCAACTTATAGTCACAGGTCCTCCAGGTGCCGGTAAATCATATTATATTGAACAGATACGTGGATGGCCAAATGAGGGCTATCTTGATCTTACCCAGAAAGGCTGGTGGAAGGATCAATCCCTAATTTATCGTCCTCGCGAAGTCCACCTTGGGCTACCTTTTCATGGCTACAAGGAATCACTGACAGTATTCGATAAAGAGTGGTTGAACAGTAGCATTCCTCTTGAGCTTGAATACAAAAGAATCAAGATCCCCCCACCTAAGGATAGTTTTCTTCAAACAAATTATCGCAACAGGTATATTTTTGAATTTCTTATTCCCAGTCCATCAACTATTTACCAGCAGCGTCTCGCTCGCCAGAGCAGGGGATATTTCCCTGTAGATGAAAAACTCAGCCTGGAGATGGTCAAACAACAGGTAGCAGTTTATAGGGAGGTTGCCCTTTACCTGCACAGGGCAGGGATCAATGTCTATGTGCGAAAAGATCTTGATAAACCTCCGATGCGCATCGCTGAAAAAGGAGTCACCAGCGTTCCCCTCTGGACCCTTAATCGAAAGCCGAGTAGACCGAGCTTGAAAACCCTCAATGGTTGGAAATGGCTTATCCGGAGACGCTACCCCATCCAATGGCTTACCCTAGGCAGCACCGAGCAAACCCTGGAACGTGTAGGACGAATTGCCCACGATGGAAAATGTTTCAAACTTATAGTTGGTGACGTTCAATTACAGTTCCAACCGGAAATAGCGCTGGGCGTTAAGAAAAAAGCTAGCCATAAAAACTGGATAATAAGCTCTGAGCGAGGTTGTTCAACTCGCAACATCCAGGGCTTTGCTAGAGTTAAAATCGGCGAAACGATCATAGTTGGTCAGGCCAATAATGAGCTCAGTGAGTTGTTTCATTTTAATGATTCAGTGGCCAAACGACACGTGAGTATTACCAACCGAAGGGGTGATCTCATCCTCACTCCCCTGCAATTAGAACGGGAAACCAAGATAGTCAGAATCGACAACCTCGATTACCGTGAGCAACTGGAGCGGGGAAGACATAATGCCCTGCTGGAAATTCGCAAACTTTATGGCCAGAAAATCGAACCTCTCCCGGCCTACAAGGCGCTGCAAACGATAAAAGAAGTAAACTCATTGCTGCTGAACGAGCCGTATCGTGCTAAGAACAGAGCTGGCAATCCTGGTGGTCTTATTGAAATTTCAGTTCAAAGATCCCCCGTCATTGTCGGCGATCTGCATGCCCAGGTTGATAACCTCCTTAAAATCCTCAGCGAGAACTGTTTGCTCGATTGTTTGCGGATGAAAACTGCAAATCTTATTATCCTCGGTGATGCTGTCCATTCAGAAAATATCGATGAAATGGACAAATTCGAGACGTCAATGCTCATAATGGATTTGATTTTTCGTCTCAAACTCAAATTCCCGGACAATTTTTTTTATTTACGTGGTAATCACGACACTTTTGACCCCGAAATTAGTAAGAACGGTTTTCTTCAGGGCGTCCTTTTTCGTGAAATGCTCCATAAATACAGGGGACCGGAATATGTGCAGGAGATGGAAATCTTTTACGACAACCTGCCGTATATTGTCTGCTCCGACACATTCATTGCCTGCCATGCAGGTCCTCCCCGCAATGGAATTACAAAAGATGACCTCATCAACATAAAAGACCATAAAAAATTAGCTGGCGAACTCACAAATAATAGACTGCAGCGAACAAATTATCCGGCTGGTTATTCAAAAAGAGATGTTAAAAAGTTGAGAAAATGTCTCGATCTTCCCCAGAAGACCAGGTTCATAGTGGGTCACACTCCGATGGACCCCTTTGGCAGTTTCTGGCTGAATGTGGGTACAATTAAACATCACCATATAATTTTCAGTGCTCAAACCGAGGGGCCAAGCATTTTTATCAAGACAGGTGACAGTTTTATGCCGATCAGTTTTCCAGCTGAACCACTTACAGACCTGATAAACGATCTTAAATAATTATTATTCTTTGGACTATCCATTTTTTCACCACAAAACTCATTTCCATGAAAGAGCTAGGATATTATTCAACAAATAAACAACTCATCTTTTCTTCTCTGACCTTTACAAGACAGGGATGATTTTGTTTTCCATTAAATCGATTGGCTTTACAGCTAAATTTAGTGTTGACTCGCTCAAATTTCACACTATTCTTAGCTTTACTTGTAATAGATAAAATGCTTTTGTTCACATTGATGTAGTGAGCATTATTAAATATCAATTGAAAGATGCATTCCGCTCAGGAGGTTGCCGTATCATACCAATCATGAAAAATCGTCATTTATCCGGACTCCTTCGTGGCTCGCCATTCAAACCTATCCAGGCACACATGAAAGTGGTTTTTTCCTGTGTCTGTCTTATCCCACCCTTGTTTGACGCTGTATATAGAGAAGATAGTTCGCAGGTATCGGATTTTGCAAACCAGATCAATAAGCTTGAAACAGAGGCTGATAAGTTAAAGTCTACCTTCAGGCTTAATATGCCGAGGTCCCTTTTCCTCCCTGTTGACCGAAAAGATCTTCTCAATCTCATCGCCGATCAGGATAAAATTGCCGACATCGCAGAAGACATCGGCAAGACCTTTCTGTTTCGGAAGATGACTGTACCGGAAGAATTGAAAGCCCTGCTGGACGAACTGCTAGAAGGCACAATGGAAATTGCAGCCGCCGCCAGAGAGATGATAGAAAAGCTTGATGAACTTCTGGAGGTTGGTTTTGCTGGCCGGGAACTCGACAAAGTTTCTCTTATGATAGCTGGTGTTCGCAGAAGTGAGCATAACATTGATGACATTATTTGCCGGATAAAAAAGGAACTGTTTTCCATCGAAAAAAACCTCGATCCGGTTTCGGTAATGTTCTGGTATAAAATCATTGATATGCTTGGCCTCATCTCTGATCAATCAGAGAATCTCGCCGATAGACTTCTTCTTTTCCTTTCAAAATAGCGTACAAGGATTCCAATGGAAATTATTGCTGCATATGGAACCGCCATGTTGATTTTGGCCGTTATTTTTGGCCTTTATATGACCTGGGGCATCGGGGCGAATGATCTCGCCAATGCTATGGGAACATCAGTCGGCGCAGGTGCCGTCTCGGTTAAACAGGCTATTATCATTGCCATGATTTTTGAGTTTCTTGGTGCTGTCCTGGCTGGTGGCCACGTCACCAAAACCATTCGGAAAGGCATCATCGACCCAAGTGGAATTGTAAATAATCCGGAGATACTCGTCTACGGCATGCTTGCGGCCCTGCTGGCGGCCGGTGTATGGCTAATGATCGCCTCCACTAAGGGCTGGCCCGTCTCCACAACCCACTCAATAATAGGCGCCCTCATCGGGTTTGCAATAGTCGGTATTGGGCCTGATGCGGTTAAGTGGGGCAAAGTCGGTAGCGTAGTAATGAGTTGGGTTATTTCTCCGGTTATTGGTGGAACAATTTCATTTTTACTGGTAATGAGCACCCGAAAACTTATATTCAATACCGATGAACCGCTTAAAAACGCGAAAAAATATGCACCATTTTATATTTTTCTGGTTGGTTTTATCATCTCCCTTGTCACCCTCTTTAAAGGCCTCAGCCACCTCAATCTTGAACTTACTACCGTTGAAAGCTTCCTGGTAGCAATCGCGTTTGGACTATTGACTGCAACCATTGGCTGGTTCTTTATTCGTAAGATCCAAGACGATCCGAATGCCAACAAATCTTTCAGTTATGCCAGTGTGGAGAAAGTTTTCACACCCATGATGCTCTTTACCGCGTGTTCCATGGCCTTTGCCCATGGTTCTAACGATGTTGCTAACGGTATTGGTCCCCTGGCCGCTGTCTATAGTATTATTAGCTCCGGTGGTGAAGTTATGCAGTCATCAGCTCTACCGATATGGATTCTTTTATTAGGTGGGACCGGTATTGTACTTGGCCTGATTACCCTAGGTTACCGGGTTATGATGACAGTTGGGAAAAAGATAACAGAGCTCACACCCTCCCGCGGATTCTGCGCGGAACTTGCTGCGGCCACTACGGTAGTTATAGCTTCACGAACCGGTCTTCCTGTTTCCACTACCCATATTCTTGTAGGTTCGGTGCTTGGGGTAGGCCTTGCGAGAGGCGTTGGAGCTCTTGACTTGAGGGTTGTACTTAATATCATCATATCCTGGCTGGTTACCCTCCCAGCTGGTGCACTTATGGCAATGCTCTTTTTCTTTACTTTGAAAGGTATCTTCGGTTGATATTTTTATCTCCTGATATCAAATATCATTAGCCCCCTTTTCTGATTTGCAATCGTTAAAGGGGGTTTTTTGCTGCCTATTAACAAAATTGGCGTTTCGAAGACAATGTTTATATTTTTTTATATTTAGCTTAATTTTATACAGAAATTATGTAATTATTTGAGCTGTATTGATTAATACTGTTGAATAGTAAAAAATATACCTCTTAAATAGACAAACTAACTAACAGGAATATTATCATGAAAACAGTAATCAAGAGGTTGTTGGTGGCGGGAATAATTTTGCAATTTCTGTGTTTGCCCCTTTATGCCGGATATGAAGGAAAAATCACCCAAAATCAAATTAGAGCAAAAGAATATATTACCCAACTCCAAACTTGTGCAAACCCAGACAAACTAACACGACCACAACTCAGACGTGATAAACGTACCAAAATGAAACGGTCGGTCCGAGAGATAAATGCAGCCATGGATGAGGCGGAGGAATTAGCACGTGCTGGCAAATGCAAACTCATAAAAGAACCGGTGTTCACTGTTAACGGCGTTCCCGAAGCACAGTATAAGAAAGAAAGATCAAAATGAGGTGGAAGTAAACTTATTTATTCCGAATCGACAGCATAAAATCGCGCCAGATCGGTGCTGCCGTAGAGCCGCCACTCTCTTTTTTACCCATAGATTGATTACGGTCATTGCCAACCCATACTCCAGTTGTATACCGTGCATCATAGCCTACAAACCACGCATCACGATTTTCGTCGGAAGTTCCTGTTTTACCACCTCTGACGCCTGGCACATCGGCAACCATCCTCCCTGTACCATCAGTCACTACACCTTGTAACATCATGCGCATCTGCCCAATTACCTGCGGTGCTGCAACCGTCTGCCTAGTTCTTTCATTTTCTGGAAAGATGATTGTACCATCAGTAAGCACAATTTTGCTTATAAATGAAGGCTTTGTGAAACTGCCGTCCCCGGCAAAAGGTAGGTACGCACCGGTCATCTCAAAAAGTGATACATCTGCCGACCCAAGAGCCAGTGAAAGATCCGGTGGCAATTCCGAGGTAATGCCTGCCTTCTTGGCCACTCTAACAACCTCTTTATATCCAGTTTTCTTAATAATACGCACAGTTGCCGTATTCAGTGAATGAGCCAGAGCATATGCAAGAGTTATTTGCCCATGGTATTTACCAGAATAATTTTTCGGACTCCACTTTTTGCCGTCTTTACCGGTAATCGTGAGAGGGCTATCTTCAACAAGAGAGTAAGGAGACCACCCCTGATTTAATGCAGCCATGAAAACAAATGGTTTAAAAGTTGACCCTGCAGGCCTTTTCGCTTGAGTGGCCCGATCAAAAGGAGACTTTTTAAAGGATGTACCACCTACCAGGGCTCTGACTCTGGCTGGTTCAGTTTCAATACAAACCAAGCTCGCCTGGGGAACGGCTCCAATCTTTTTTCCACTCAAAGTCTGCCGACTAAGGCTCGCTCTTACCCCCCTTCGTACAGCAGTAGATCCCTGTTTTTGAATCGTCATGTCCAGGTAGGTATATATTTTTGCTCCGGCGCTCTGCAAAGGACCTTTCATAATTGCTCGAGCATGTTTTTTAACCACTGCCAGGTAATAAGCATTGTCGTCGGTTGCACGCTGGCTACTGTGATCTAATGTGATCACCTCTGCATATGCTTTTTTTGCCGACTTCGCGCTGACATAACCGTCTGCTGCCATTCTATTAAGAACATATTTCTGACGTTCAACAGCCCTATCAAGATGATCAAAGAGTGAGTATCTATTCGGTGCCTGTGGTAATCCTGCCAAAAGAGCACATTCACCAAGCGTTAATTTTGAGGCACTTTTGTTGAAATAAACCTGTGATGCTGCCTCAACCCCATAAGCACCTTCACCTAGATAAATCTGATTGAGATAGATATAGAGGATTTCATCCTTGCTCAATAACTTGTCAATCCGCCAAGCCAGGATGGCTTCCTTAAATTTACGTATATAGGTTTTTTCCGGTGTCAAGAGTAACGACTTGGTAACTTGTTGGGTAATAGTTGATCCTCCCTGGCTCTTCGATTTGCCACGAAAATTATTAATAGC
>Ga0209475_10001329_pt1 | contig 32292 bp, 24 predicted proteins | sample tdDd471_FD_187128 | JGI IMG/M metagenome (GOLD analysis project Ga0209475, IMG submission 187128) | Marine sediment microbial communities from the Atlantic coast under amendment with organic carbon and nitrate - tdDd47.1 (SPAdes)... | ecosystem: Environmental > Aquatic > Marine > Coastal >... | reverse complement strand
GTCTTTCATCAATTGCATACATTCGTTAAAATATTCGCAGGTTGTACCGGGATCAAAAAGTTCATCGTGAATGACTATAAAACCTTTGCCCTCGGCATAGGTCACATCAATTTCAAATTGACGCACGCCCTGTTCTTCCAGTTGTATATCAAGGCTTGCATGGGTGTATTCGAGTTGGGGCAGGGGCGTTGTGTCGGTTGCCACATGATAGCTGTTATGGGTGCCTTTAACCTGAATCTGATTGATGCGAATGAGATCATCTTTGGGATATTCTGGTCTTACAGGCTTTTCTTCATCTGGCTCGGCTTCGGTCTTGTTGTCCAATTCAGTATCACCATCAGATGCTGCTTCGTTCTGATCCAATTCACTGGTATCAAGATCACCATCAATTGCATCCTGTGTGTTGTCATTGCAGCCATACATAAAAAATATCTGGCATAATATCAACAATACGATAATTGCATACATCCGCTTCATACTTCGTCTCCCGGTTAACTTTTTTAGTCTTTTGCAATAAATCCGCTTATCGGATTTAAAAGCTTAGGTATCAGCCAACTAACAGTAAAGGAAGCCACTATTGCAACCAACAGAGAAAAGATTATTGGCTGAAAGATATCTCCGGCTTTAAGTGTATTGGAAAACAGGAAGGAGAAAATCAGCACGAAGGTTATACGACTGCACAAGAAGGGGAACTTTTCCTTTTGTCCGGCAAACATGTCCACTGAGCCAGCCAGAAGGATTAGCGGTATGATAAGGATTCCAAACATAAACCAGGTTGCAGGTTCCAGTCTTAATTTTACCTTTATCGGTAAAACAGACATTTTATCCGAGTTGCTTTTTAGTCTGTAGAGTTCCAGAGAACTGCTTTTATCAAGGCTTTCGGTAAAACGATGCGTTACTTCGTTATGGTTGAACCAGCCCGGTTTTCCTTTGTTTTTTCCCTTGTTGACAATACCCTTGATGCGCTCGAATTTTCCTTTTAAAAGTTCGTGACCGGCATCGCCTGCAATGCGAAAGCCATAGTTTACCTTGTAGGCTTCGTTAACTTCTTCCATGGTTCCCATTGTTTCTAAAACTAATTCCTGTTTGCCTTCTTTTTCTATCGGCAGGATTATTTTCTGGTTAAGCTCGGTGAACTCGCCCGAAAAAATGGTATGATTTTCCAGGTATGGTGAAGTGATAAAAAAGGTGGCAGTGAAAAGGGCCGTAAGGGTGAGAAGAATTCTGCTTGCTTTGACAGCACCGGAGAGGTCTGTATCCTCCATAAATCTTTCCACAAACATCAGCAGTGGAATCAATAAAACCGCCACAGCTACAACCGGAGAAAGAAATTTCTGGGGAACTACACCAAGGTAAACAATATAATAAGCTGCAATAGCTACAGCAACGGCACCCAAAAAGAGTAATGTGGTGCTTACAAGCTGTTTAGCGTCAAATTTCTTTTCCTCTTCTTCTGGGAGTTTGATTGTGGTTTTGCTTTTCGAGTAATCGCTTGTCTGTTTTTTCTTCTTGTTTTTAGCCATAATTTACCTTTGTTATTTCTTTTCCAGTGCAGCCTTCAGTTTTTCAGCCATAGAGAGCATTCCTTCTCCCTTTTGTCCCATTTCACTTTTGCTTGAATCAGAGTGGGAAATTTTGTCGGCCAATACTTCTCTTGAATGTTCATCATCGTGGCAGTAGACACACAAAAGTTCCCAGTTACTTCCGTCCCTTGGGTTGTTGTCGTGGTTGCCATCTTTGTGATGGACGGTCAGAAGGCTTAAATCCTTGCCGTCGAATTCTCTGGAGCATCTGGTACAGATATGCGGATGGATGCTCAAGGCAGCCCGTCTGTAATCAAAACCGTATTTTTCTTCACGTTCTGCCTTTACTTTTCGGACAAAATCCGCAGCCGAGAGCTTTTTCTTTTTGTCTGGCATGTTTACCTCTGAAATGAGTATGTTAACCAGAGAGGATTATATGTTTAGGGGCGGATTTTGTCGATTGTTTTTATGGTAATTTATCTGTGACTACGCAGGAGTTGGTATAATTGAGAAAAAAACACCGATGAAGCAATCTCCATCGGTGTCTGGAACGATTTTGGCTAGATTGGAATTTACAATCGCACTCCATCGGGCATGGCCATACTTCTATAGTGAATAACACCATTCTCATCTGTCTGGTAATGGGATCGTGCAATTGCTTCAATCGTTTTCGGGAAGATTATCCAGTCGCCATCGACCTTTAGCCTTTCCTGATTGAAGTTTTCAATCTCTTTTAAGTCTTCTTTGTTGTTCAGGCTAAGATTTTCGGGTATTTCCACTTTCACAGGTGCCGAAATAATAAACAACGGCCCATTGTCAACTTCTACTTCTACCAAATGCGTACTGGAATGTATTGCTTCTTCACCAGATAAAATTGCATCACGGACGGCATGATCGCCGGTGTATTTTCTTTTGCCGTTCTCGCGTACTGAAAGATCTGCCGGATGTACGTTTACCCCAAGAAAAGCCTCAATAATGGGTCTTGTAACAATGCTCATATATCCGGCATAAATGGCAAGATCCACCTTGTGTTTTTCCAGTAGCTGAACCGAGACCCTATCAAACTCAGCCCTAAGTGTCAAATCTGATCTTGGGCGATCATGTTTTTTGTAAAAGGCTTTAATGTCGTTGACAATTACCGGGATTTCAAACTTTTTACCTATTTCATAGGCGTTCGAATTAGGGTTGTCTGTCAGAATTACCACAACTTCAAAAGGAGAAGAGCCTTCGTTTTCAATCAACTTCTGTTGATGTTCCAGGATTCGACAGAGATTGCTGCCGGAACCGGAGATTAGTCCGGCACAGCGCATTGTACCATTTTTATTGTCATACAGAGGTTTCAACATCTTTTTGCCTCCAGATTATTTCAGCATAAATTACCAGAGTCTGATTCTCTTTATTCAAAATAGGAAACGGCATTTTTAAAGATTGCCAAACCATCTCCGACTTCCGGTATTTCTTTTCCTTCGCGTAACAGTCTTTCTTTTATTGCAGTCCAGCGGGGATGGTTGATGAAGGACAAAAATCTCTCAGGATGCGGCATCATGCCAAAGGCTCTGCCGGTTCTATCACAAACAGCAGCAATATCCTCTGGTGCACCGTTGGGGTTTTCCGGATATGAACCATCTGCTAAAGAGCCGTCTTCTTTCGCATAGCGCAAAACAATCTGGCCGTTGTCATTCAGGTTTTGCAATACTTCATCTGTGGCGAAGAATTTTCCCTCACCATGCGCCACCGGCAAGTACATTTTATCAATGCCACGGGTGAAAACACAGTTTTCAGTTGCAGCATTCAAATGAACCCATCTGTCCTCGTAACGATTGGAATCGTTATAGGTCAAAGTTGCCCGCTGTCTTTCAAGTGGTTTCTCATCGTCTGTTATCAGGCCACATTTGGTGATAACCTGAAAACCGTTGCAGATACCGATAACCAGTTTGCCGTCTTCTACGAAACGTTTCAGATCATCTTTAAGATTTGAAATGAATTTGTTACCCAGAACACGGCCAGAGGCAATATCATCACCGTATGAGAATCCACCGGGAAAAGCCAGAATCTGGTAATCCGACAGTTTTCTCATGTTTTCGATCAGGTCATTAATATGAACCCGCTCTGCCTCACCGCCCGCTGCTTCAAAAGCAAATTTGGTTTCGTGATCGCAGTTAATGCCATAGCCTGTCAATACAAGTGCTTTTGGTTTTGTCATTGTGAACCTCACCAGTCGAGCGTATTTTTATAGGATGATGCAAGACCTTCAAGGTCTGCCTTCAATACTTCACTACCTGCTTTTGTACCTACAAGAGCGGGTGTCTCGGTTACTTCGCCGATTATGGCGTATGGCAGATTTGCAAACAGTGTCTCAAATTCAGCCAGTTTTTTATCGCAAACAGTGGCTAAAATTCTGCCCTGTGATTCCGAGAACATCAGTTTCAGTGTTTCGTCAACACCATTTGCCGGAATCTTGTCAAAGTCGAAGTTGATGCCCAGTTTTCCAGCCATTACACATTTGGCCATGGCTGTGGCCAAACCACCCTGATGGACGCTGCCGGCTGATGCCACCAGACCATTTTCAATGGCTTTGGCAAAGGCTTTGTAAATGGGTCGTGATTTTTCTGCATCGGCAATAGGCACGTTGTTGCCGATTGCAGGCTTGCCGTCTACTCGTTCTCCCAGCAGTCTGTAGTATTCGCTGGCACCCATTTCGTCAGAGGTTTCACCAATCACGATGACCTTATCGCCTTTGACTTTTGCGTCCAATGTGACGGACTTGCTCACATCTTCCACGATACCGACTGAAGAGACCAACAAGGTTGGTGGTACTGAAATATGTACCGGGTTATCGTTTCCGTCAAAGCCTTTGAAGTCATTGAACATGCTGTCTTTGCCTGAGACAAAGGGAGCCATGTGTGCGATGGAGAAATCATAACAGGCCTGAGCCGTCAGTTTAAGCTGACCAAGGCGTTCTTCATCATTGGAACTGCACCAGCAGAAGTTGTCTAAAAGTGCAATGCGATCCGGGTTTGCTCCAACCACCACCTGATTTCTTATTGCGGTATCAATTGCGCAGGCTGCCATCTGGTAGGGATCTATGTCGCCGTATGACGGGAAGAGAGCCGAGGAGAGTGCCACACCTTTGATTTCGTGTAAGTCAGGTCTGACCACTGTAGCGTCAGAGTGTACATTAAGATCTTCGCCAACCAGAGGTTTGACGATTGAACCACCCTGAACCTCGTGATCGTATTGACGAACCACATATTCTTTGGAGCAAAGATTCAAACTTGCCAACATGGCCTTAAGTTCATCCGCCGGGTTATTGTCTGGCAGTTCCGGTTCCGGATATGTGGGTTTTGTATAGACGGAAGTAAGCTGTTTTTCGGGCAGACCATTATGCAAAAAATCAAGTTCCAGATCCATAATGGGCTGTCCGTTAAAGGTGACTTTTGCCCGTCCTGAATCTGTAAAACGTCCGATGATGGTGGCTTCTACATCTCTTCTTCTAAAGAGGTCAAGCAGTGCATCCACTTTTTCAGGGGCCACCGAATAGGTCATGCGCTCCTGGGACTCGCTGATCCAGATTTCGTTTGGTGCAAGACCTGCGTATTTGATTGGAACCTTGTCCAGTTCCACTTCACAGCCGCCGGACTCTTCTGCCATTTCGCAGACAGAGCAGGAAAGACCACCTGCGCCGTTATCTGTAATGCTGTTGAAAAGATTCAGGTCACGAGCTTCAAGCTGTGCGTCACCTAGTTTTTTCTGGGTTATGGGGTCGCCAATCTGTACTGCTCCTGCGGGTGAACCTGAGTGCAGGGACTCGCTGGAGAAGGTTGCACCGTGGATACCATCTGCACCAACACGGCCACCGGCCATAATAATATAGTCACCGGGTAAAGCAGTTTTTTCATGGCTTGGTTTTCCGTTAAGCATGGTTGGCATTATTCCAAGTGTGCCAACAAATACCAGAGGTTTTCCCATGTAGCGATCATCGAAGGTCAAAAAGCCCCATGAGGTCGGAATACCGGATTTGTTTCCGCCATCTTCAACACCTTCACGGACACCCTCAAAAATAACTTTAGGATGCAGAATCGGGTTGACCTTGCCTTTTTGGCGATAGGGCAACTCTTTGTTCCAGTATGGATTTCCAAAGCAGAAACCGTACATGTTTGTTACAAGTTTGGAACCCAGGCCCGTACCAAGTGGATCACGGTTGACACCAACGATTCCGGTTATGGCACCGCCGTAAGGGTCCAGTGCTGAAGGGCTGTTGTGAGTTTCTACTTTGTAGCAGACGTTCTGATTATCAGTAAAAGTAATCACACCAGAGTTATCCGAGAATACGGAAACGCAGATATCATCTTTACCCATGCGCCTGCGGATTTCTTTGGTAGCGTCACGAATCATGCTTTTGTACAAGCTGTCGATCTCGTCAAGTTGAGCTGCAAAAATTGTGTGCTTGCAATGCTCCGACCATGTTTGGGCCAGTGCCTCAAGCTCTACATCAGTAGGTTTGCGGCCTTCTTTGTTGAAATAATCACGGATGACGTTAAGGGATTTCATATCGAGAGCCAAAGGCCCGCGTCTAAGTTCCTTGCCATCTTCAAGTTTATCCAATATTCCCTGCGAGCCAAGTTTTAAAAGCTCTTCATCGGGGACATTCATATCCACTTCGTCAACACGAGGATTGGGAGCCATATCAACTCTCGGTGTATCCATTCCCATGCCATTGGCATCGTAATCGCTTTTACTTACAACGGCTATTCTGTTGATAAGAGGATTGGAGAGATGTTCGGCAACTTTGAGCATATCTTCTTTGACAAAGCTTCCGCTGATAAGATAACGATGGCTGGTAAAAACAGCTTCGCCGTTTTTAAAGTCAACACCTAAAAGATCATGTAAACCGTCACGGCTGGTGCGACCTGCGTTGTCCGTTACACCTGGCAGAAAGCCCACTTCAACGGCCCAATCGAATTCAGAGCTGTAATGTTCGTTGCAGACAGATTCCTGTGATACCGGATCGGTAAAAAGCTGAACTCTGGCTTTTTCCGATTGTTCGGTGGTCAACTCTTTATCTATGGTGTAGATATCAAGAACCCTCACACTGAGTGCTTTAAGGTCAAGATCGGCTTTCATGCTGCGCTTGACCGCTTCACCTGCTGCATCCAGCACGTTCGGTTTATGCGCCACTTCAATTCTAACTGCCATTGGATTCCTCCTGATGCGACTATTATTTTTGTGTTTGTCGCAAACACATGAGTCAAGATTTATGAATCTGATTGCTTATCTTAAAACAAGAATCGCTCGTCCCAAAAAAAACAGAACGAACGTTTTGTAAAATGGTATTGATAAAATTGCAACTATTTTAATAATAAAAACTGCCATTTAGCTGAGATTCGAGATGCTAAAAGGAAAAAGATGGGCAAAATTGTTGCCCATCTTGTAAATATTCCTGTAATTACAATGGCTTATTTAAGACCAAGTTCATCCAGCAGGTCGGGGGCTTTTTCTGCCAGCACTTCGGCCAGTTTGTCAACCTGTGCCTTGTTAAGGTTTTTCGAGCCGACAACATGCTGCTCAAATGCTTCCCATGTATAAGGTGTGACAGCTTTTACGGCTTCTGACATGGCTTCTGCGTAAACTCTTATTTCATATTGGGCATGACCATCAAGGCGCAGTTTGATGAAATGAAGCAGGTTTCTTAGGTCAATCTGCCAGTACATTTCGGTATATAATGATAGTGGCAGGGTGGCTCTCGCCAGTTCACGAGCGATGTCACTTTTTATCATCTCGTTGTAGCCATCGTAGGAGGTGCCATAGCAGCTTTTTAAGGTTTCAAGTACCTTTTTGCGCATTTCTTTGGGTACATCTTCATCGCTTCCACCCTGCATATTTGTTTTGGACTGGAATCTGACCTCGTCCGGTGTCGGCAGATAAAATTCGTCTTTCATCTGGCTGTAACGGCCTGAAATCTCGTTAAGTCTGGCTGTACGGTGGCGAACAAGCTGTCTTGCCACAAAAATGGGCATTTTAAGATGGAAGGTAAAAACAACCTGTTCAAAGGGTGACATATGTTCGTTTCTGAGCAGATAGTTTATCAAACCTTTGTCCTGACGGACAGACTTTGTACCATCACCATAGGATACACGCGCAGATTGAACTATGCGGGCATCTGTTCCCATATAGTCTACCAGGCGTACAAAGCCATGATTTAACACATCAATTGGTTTATCCAGTAAAGCCTCGGCTTCTGGTGCTGTTACATGGGCCATATTCTGATCCTTCATTTTTTAATGTTAATATTATAAAATATTTGCCAATATTTTCTATAAAAGCCACTGAATATCCTTATTGGAAGGCATACTAGCACGTGATAATTTGATGTTCAAGAGAGAATTTTGCAGTTTTTTTTGAGCTTTATCAGCAGGGCTTTTTTTGTCAGTATTAACAAATAAGTTGGGCAAAATGCTCTTTTAATTCTGATGTAATTCTGTCAGCAATTTGCTGTAATAACCCCAAAAGATTTAACATATTTGACCGATTTAGAAGGAAAGCTGTGTAATAACTTGACAAAATGCTTAACAGTTGGAATTCTGTAGGAAATATCAGGTTTTTCAGGAGAAATAAAAAGATGAAACAAACAATAATCGGCTTTTGCCTGTTTGTCTGTGCGATATTTAATGTGTCCATGCTTTGGGCCCAGAGTGCCGAAACCGATTTGGAGGAAACCACCCCGGAGGATTTTGCAGCGACCGCACCGGAGCTGGTACCTCTGACCAATCTCAACACCGAAGGCATTCCACAAAACATGGAACAGAAAAAAGAGCCGGAAGGTGAGCTTGAGGTAATGCCGCTCTCCGGGACTGTGGTCAGACACAATCCGGCACCGAAAAAGTTGAAGCTTACCATTGCCCCTGAAGTATTTATTGGTGGAACATTTTCAAACTATCGTAATCTTGGCTTCTTTGCCTTTTTCGATTTTGGTGCAGGTTTGGGAGTTACCTTGGATGAAAAATGGCATTTCAAACTTTCTGTTCTGGCATTATCCGAGACTCACCGCTTTACCCCGGCCGGGGAGCCATTAAGTACCACAGGTATTGCCAAGGAAGAGCATCACGATGTCTGGTTCATCCAGCCTGCTGCATATGTAATGTATAATGTTGCACATTTTCCGGATTATCATTACTGGGTTCCGATGGATCTTTTTATCGGTGCAAAATTTGGTGCCAACATCTTCAGAGTGGACGAGCCGTTTTATAATGTCTCCGACAAAAATGATTTCCTCTGGGGCGTAGCCATGAATGCCCGTTTCTATATCTACAAGCGATTTGGAATCGCCGGTGTTCTGGAGCTTTCTACCGTTGACTACTTCAGAAACTTCTTCTTCCATTATGGAGCAAGCCTGTTCTGGGACTTTGAAGTAATGGGCAAGGACGAAGAATTCTAAACTGAGAACAACTTATAAACATTACTTTTCCATCCCTGTTTTTCCAAGCGGGGATTTTTTTTGTTTAAAGCGGCTATTTCAGCAAATGAATCTGCGGGATGTTGACCGGGCGGAATATTTCCAGACCTTTGAGGGTGAAGCCGATAGCGTTTTTTGAAGCTCCTATCAGCAGAAATTTTGTGGGATGGTTCAACTTGTCAAAACCTGCGGAGTATCTGTTTTCGCGTCTGGCAGATGTCATGCTGATTTCTTTTAATGTTTCCGGCTGATTTTTCTGCTTGCCTGTCAATAGTATTCTGGCCAGCACCCGCGCATTTTCTGCCGGGGGGATGGCAGAGCTTACAAAGCTTATTTTCTCGACATATTCTGCCTTGGCAAATTCTTTGAAATGGGCAAATTTGCTTTGTTTGACTATCGTTTCCGGCAGCTTCTCGATTTTGCTGAATTCTGTAACATATTGAATGGCTGCAATGTGGTTGAACCAGGTTCTAATCGCTGTGTGATAGCCACTGATGCGCCAGTTTTGCTGTCTGCTGAGATCAAGCACAAGCTCTCTTGTGGCGAGTTCCACAGGGGATTTTCTGTCTTTAACAGAAAGATTAAGCTTGCAGTTCTGGCTTTTTGTTTTTATTGCTGTTTGCAATACTAATGATTGCATTTTATCCAATATTGGTGCGCCGGATTTTGGAGGCGTAAGAGAAATATTTTCAGAGTTTATTTGAAGACGATTTTTATCGACAAGCTTAGCATCCCCAGTAATTTTCCAGCGACTGAAGTCGTTGAAGCTACCCTTGGAGCCACTTCTCTGCAGGTCGAACTGCTTGATTGTTACTTCGCCTCTACAATTGCTGAATTCAAAGCGTAAGCTGTCCACTCTGGTGGGTTCTTTAACCAGTTGGCGCAACTCCCCCTTATGTCTGATCCAGTATTGACTGTCGCTTTGTCGATCCGAGAGATATTGATCCAGCAGATGTTCGTCAAATGATTTTACGGAATTTACAATTAGATTCTGTTTATCTGTATTTGCAAGCTGGGAGAGATAATTATAGTTTGTCCTGGCCTTGCCGATCTTTTCAGGCATGCCCACTACAATCTGGTGTTTCTTGTACATATGTTCGGAAAGTCTTGCAAATTCACTTTTAAGGTTAGCGGTAATTTCACCGGATCTTATCCAGTCTAAGCTTGCTGTATGCGTTTCTTCTACAGCTATTAAAAGCATTACAGCCAAAAAGAGAGCTGCCACAATCTTTTTTGCAGGACCATGTTTTTGCGATCTGTAAAGGTAGCTCAAAATTGCAGATAGTGCCAGAGCCACGCTTATGCTTGCTGTCAGAAGATAGCTGGCTGCAAAACTTTCGGCAAATATGAAGGGGAAAAACGACAACAGCCAGATTATTGTAAAGATAAATTTTCGATAAAGCTTTCTCTCCCTGATCATTTTATAAATAACAAACATAAACGAGCCAGATAAAATGATCTGGAAAAATGCAGCTAAAACGCCGTTTTTGTTTTGGGCATCGGCAAAAAGATTTTTCCAGAACCCGCTTATCAGGTTTGTCTCTGCTAATCCGCTTTGTATCTCAAAGCTGCCCGTTCCGCCAAGTATTATGCTTCTGGCAATCAGTGTCATTACACAAAGCAGAACCGCGGGGATTATCTGCTGCAAACTTTTAGCAATGCTTTGTTTGTTGATGTCTTTTTGTGCTATTGGAATGGCAGCCAGTAAAAACAAGGGAAGAAGATAGGCGCTTTCATGTGAAAGCATGGCAAAAAAAGCCAAAATGAGAGAGGTGTATTTGCTTATCTTCGAATTATCGTCGAGGGATTTCAGGTAAAGCCCCATGGACGCAAGCATCAGAGAGAGTGCTAGAAGATGTCCCCTGCCTGCCAGCCAGAAAATATTTTCGTGGTGAATCGGCAAAAGAATGAAAATAATTCCGCCAAGTACGGCAAAAACCTCGTCTTTGCAAACACGCAAGGTCAGGGAGAAAATCAGATAGGCACAAAGCCCGTTTAGCAATAGTTGCTGGATATAAAAGCCGGGATAGTAATCACCGAAAAGCAGTTTGTCCAACGCAAACGAGGCTACCAGGAAAGGTCTCCAGAGATTTCCACCAAAAGACCAGCTCGCAGTCAGAGAGTTTATGAAATCACTGAAGTTTGTATTAATCAGGGCCAGAGAATTGGTGACCGGAAAGACTGAAAAAGCAGATCGATTTAAGAAAAAAGAGGCAGCCAGAAACAGCACGAAAATCAACAGGCGGGGAATCTTTCCCTGTTCAGCTTTGCTGTCTGTCCCACCATGCTCGCCCATGTAATCTCCACCAATGCGTATTGTTAACACGGTGCCTAAATTATAGTGTGCCTAAACTATATACATAGCTTTTGATCTGCCCGAAAGTTTAGATTTCGAGCTGCTTATCGCCCTAATCAAAAAGACCCTATGAAAACAGCACTATCTTTTAATCGCCGGTTACTAGAGTCTTATATTATCTATCAATCTTGATTTTGTAAAGTTTACAGCCAAAGCCATGACCGATGGCTTGTTGACGATGTCCATCGTTTGCAATCTGTCGGCGTCTACAATCTCAATATAATCAATTGTACCTGAAGTGTTTTTTATAATCATTTCACTGGCAATTTGTATCAGTTCCTGTGAGTTCTTTTCGCCATTTTTGAAGGCTTGTTTAGTGGCTTTCAATGCCTTGCGCAGAGTTGGGGCCTCTGCTCTTTCCTGCTTGGTCAATCTGGCGTTTCTGGAGCTCATGGCCAGACCGTCGGCTTCTCTGTAGGTTGCGCCGGCAATTATTTCAATGGGAAAATTAAGGTCTTTGGTCATTCGTTGGATAATCGAGAGTTGCTGAAAATCTTTTTCGCCAAAAACCGCAAGGGTTGGTTGAACGATATTGAAGAGTTTGGAAACTACCGTGGTTACGCCCTCAAAATGTCCAGGTCTGGTTCTGCCACACAGGAAATTGTTCAGTTCACTTACGGTGACTTCGGTACGATAATCCGCAGGATAAATTTCGTCTGCCGGTGGAAAAAATACCAGGTCGCAGCCTACCGAACGCAGCTTCTCAAGGTCGCCTTCTTCGTCGCTGGGGTAGCTGTCCAGATCGCTGGTGTCATTGAACTGTTTAGGATTGACGAAGATACTTGCGACTAAAAGGTCGGCCTTTTTTTTGCCGATTCGCATCAGTTCCAGATGACCTTCATGCAAAAAACCCATGGTTGGTACAAAGGCTATGCTTTGGCCTTTGCCACGTTTAGAAAGAGCCCACTTTTGCATTTCGGCTGAGCTTTCAATTCTTTGCATTTCGTATCTCCTGCTATTTTTATGGGACTGTCATATCATTGGAGTGACTATAAAAGGCTAATCCTTGCGTTTAGGCAAGGGCAGATTGCTTAACGGATTAAAGTGATGGACTCCGCCTTTGATTGATTCGATTTTACTAAAAAGCTCAACAAAATCATCATCGTTTTCTACAAAGTCGATCTGTTCTGTGTTGACCATCAAAAGAGGTGTTTCCCGGTAGTTAAAGAAGAAATCGTTATAGGCGCGCAAAACTTCTTCCAGGTATTCGGGTTTCATCGGGTCTTCGTATTTTTTATCACGCTTGTTGACACGTTTTATCAGACGATCAATAGATGCATAGAGATAGACCACCAGATCAGGTTTGACATAATCACCCACGATTTTGTCATGAAGCTGCTCGTAGAGCTGATATTCCTGATGAGATAGATTTAACTGTGCGAAAATCTTATCTTTTTCGAATAAATAATCAGAAACGGTGTATTCGTGAAAGAGATCGGTTTGTGGCAGATCCTGCTGTTGCCTCCAGCGTGCCAACAGAAAATAGATTTGAGTCTGGAAGGCGTATTTCTCCATGTTCTTGTAAAAATCCGGTAAAAATGGATTCTCTTCAACATTTTCCATTACAGGCCGAGCATCAAGCCTTGCGGCGAGCATTTCAGCCAGGGTGGATTTGCCAACTCCGATGGGGCCTTCGACAACAATATATTTCGCTTTAGTGGTCACTATGTTAATTCCTGTTCCTTGCAGAATTTTCGCAGTATTATAAAAATATGAGATAACAAGTAAACGCTCAATCGCGTAATTAACCTGTTTTTCTTATATTCTCCTGAATATTGTCTTACTTGCAACTCTTTTTTTGCTAAATCTTTCAGACTAATGGGAAAATAAGTTGGCAAAGTCTTCTGCTACAGGTAAGATTCAACTGTTGGAGGTCAATTGTAACTATGGTGGCAAAAAAGAAGAAAAAGAAAAAAACTCCAGAGGGAGTTTCCGTGATTGCCAGAAATCGCAAAGCCAGACACGAGTATTTTATTTCAGATACCTACGAGGCCGGGATTGTACTTACTGGTACGGAAGTTAAAAGCCTAAGACGTGGGAGAGCCAACCTAGGCGATTCTTTTGCCAGAATCAAGGATGGTGAGATTTTTCTGACCAACTGCCATATTGCGGAATATTCCGAAGGAAACCGCTACAATCACGATCCGATGCGCCAGCGCAAACTGCTGATGCACAAAAAAGAAATCAGCAAGTTGAAGATCAAACTCGATGAACGTGGTTTTACGCTGGTTGCTTTATCCATGTATTTTGTCAAAGGTCGTGCCAAGGTTGAAATTGGTCTGGCCAAAGGTAAAAAGCTCTATGATCGCAGAGAAGATCTTAAAAAACGCGACCAGCAAAGAGACATGGAAAGAGCCATGCGCTATTAGGAAGACCTTTGAGGAATCATTTTCCTTGAAAATACCTGCCCCATACATGATACTGTCTGCATGATTTTTATAGATTCGAATTTCCTACATTTCGGTGGAGGGTGCTGTGCTTAAACAAAATTCGGGAAAACTCCTGGCCATTATTGTTCTGCTTGGGTTGGCAATGGCAATTTTTCTTTGCATCGAACCCAAAGAGAAAGAGGCAAGCCAACGTCCTGCAAAAGTGGATACAAGTACTCTGAATGTTAAGCAGATAGCCATACCGGCAGAAGGGCCCGTTGGCCCAAGCCATGCGGATAGAGGTCTTATTTCTGTAAAACCGCTCGAGCCACGAAGTAAGTGGATGTCCAGCCTGTCTTTCCTGATAATGGACATGTCTTCAGGAAAACCCCTGAAGGGTGCCAAGGTTCAGCTGACCGGGCCGATAGGACTGCCGGATGCCTGGAGTGATAAAGATGGCAATGTTCTCTTCAGTAACCTTCCTGCCGGCATTTACTACACGGTTATCATTCACAATGTTTATGCTGTAAATGGTTCGGACAGGCTGATGGATTATATTGATTTGAAGAATCAGGAACACAAAGAGGTGCTGATTGAAATGGTACCCTCATGTGTTGCATCTGGTCGGATAATAGATTCAGTAACCGAAAAGCCTCTTAAAAAAGCTGCAGTCTTTACAAATCGTTATGAAGACAACGATCCAATTTACACAAAATCCAATGGCAGGTTTACCATACCCAGCGGAGAATTGCGACAGGCAGATATCTATATTAACAAGGAAGGATATTCGCCTCAGAATATTTATTTTGGTTGCATAAACGGTAAGCACGATCTGGGGGATATCGCCCTTAACGCCTCCTGGATTTTGCGGGGAAAAGTGATTGATGAAAACGGTGATCCTCTTTCTGGAGTAGAGGTATATGATTATCCCAAGAAATCCGGGCAGGTGCTGGCCAACAATGTAATTTCTGCCAGAAGCGATGCGAGTGGACGTTTTTCGATGAAAGGTTTGCCCACCACCAACGAGGTTATCTTTTTTTACAAAGACGGCTATGCTTCGACAGATGCTTCGGTAAATCCCACCACACCACAGGATTTTGAAATCCGAATGTTTACCGAATGTGAGTTTAAAGGATTAATAGAAGATCAGGATGATAATCCACTGGAAGGTGCAACGGTGATGGTTCTGGCCAGTCGCTGGCAGACCAGCAATAGAATAGTTACTGGTAAGGACGGTTCCTTCTCCATTGCCGTACAACCGGGTTATGTTCAGCTTTGGCTAATTTATCGTAATGAAGGTGGGCAGATAAGAAACCTTGTTTCCGGATCCTGCGAGAGAGACATGGAGCCTGAAAGGTTTACCCTGAATGTCGTTAACGAAACGAAGAGCAGTGGTATTGTTGTAGATTCTGCCGGTGAACTTGTAGCCAATGCCATGGTGATTGTAAATGCTACCGACAAAGGCTCCAACTTCCCCAAACGTCATATCATGAGCGATGAAGCCGGAAAGTTTGAACTGGCAGTTCCTGAAAGAGCAAGTTACAAAATCCTCGCCATGTCTTTCGAAAGGAAAGAAAACGGAGCCTCCCAATCACTGAGAGGCAGTCAGACCGACCTTGTAATCCAACTCAAGACATTTGCCATGAGCGATAAAATACCGACAAGTGGCATTGTCACGGAATTGGACGGCAGCCAGATTTCAAACTACGCCTACTGCTTCAACGTTTGCAACTATAAACAGAGGGCGAACAAGGATGGTACCTGGAGCAGGCAAACCAACTCCTTCTCCGATTATCCACCAATCTGGATCTTCGTAGACGACGGTCGCATCGGCAAAGCAAACCACATAGAGAGCAACTCTAACGAAACACCGGCAGTCACTCTGGGCTCCGGGGCTTCACTTAAAGGAAAGCTCTCTACTGATTTCGCAACAGGTCTCACCACACTGGAGCTTGGCTACCATGGCACAAAACTTCTCAGGAAAACAGTTTCGAATACATTCGAGTTTCCTTTGTTGCCAACGGGCTTGTATTATGTCCGGTTAACATCTGCAAAGGGGAAACGGGTAGATGTGGAGCATATCGTAATAAAAGACGGCGAGTCCGTGGATCTGGGCGAAATCAGCTTTCCTGATCAGAATTAGTTCAGCGGTGTCAAGCCTGCAGTCTGCGATTATCTGTCGTACTTAAATGATACCTGCATCCTGGCTCTGAAAAACGGCGTTTGCGTATCGCTGATTCTCATATCCAGTTTGGTTACTTCTGCGATTCTGACATCACGCAGGCTCTGGTTGGCGGCCAAAATAGCATTTCTGGCCGCTTCTTCCCATGAATTCTCACTGGTTCCGACAAGTTCGATCACCTTGTATACACTATCCAGCATAATTGCCTCCTTCGCTGAGCCGGTATAACCGACAGAAAAGACAACTCCATAGAATGTTACATATCACTATATATTTTCTTATATAAGCTAGTTCGGTGTATTTCTCGATATCTTGAGCTTTTTAATCATAAAATGACTGCACAGCTCATAAAAAAAGACGGGCCCTGAAAAAGACCCATCTTTCAATGGTTTAGCTATCTGTAATAAAACTATTTTTCCAACTCAACATCTCCATCAACATTTCCACCCTGATCCACCAGGATGTCATAGTATCCGGTTTGAGCTGCGAATGGAGAATCTACCACTATGTAGTAGGTTGCTGTTGCAGGGGCGACAAAATTCTGGATGAATTCATCACCACCGGCCGGGTTTACGTCAGATGATGCCAGACACTGAACATTTCCTTCGCACATGCTGCTGATATAGACTGCCACATCAAACTCGGCATCCTGTACTATGGTGCCAACTCCATACAGGTATACATCAATGGCTTCTCCGGCCTGGAGATCCAGCTGGTAAATATGGTCGGCGCCGGGAGTGCCATAACCGAAGCAGCTTGCATCGGCTGTTGTTGCGCTGGCTTTATTATTGGTAAAAGTGGTTTCAGTATTGTTGGTATATGGAATGATGTTGGAATAGTCTCCGATAACGTAGCTGATATCGCAATTCTGGGTTTCGATTTCCTCTTCCAGATCGAGGTCACCGTCCACCTGATCAAGCGACAGTGTCAGTTCATAGTGACCAAAGCCTGGATTTTTTGAATCAATCACCACAAAATATTGACCGCTGGTTAGAACATTGAATTCCAGATTTTCACCAACTGCCAGACCATTGCTGTCTTCCATTTGCAGACAGGAATCACTTTGGCAGGGGGAATAAATGGTAATTAGAGGATCCCAACTGGAGTTTGCGGTAAGGTCTGCATAAAGGGTGTCCCCGGCTTCAAGTGAGACTGCGTAAACGATATCTTCACCGGGGGTGGGAATTGCGCCACAGCCGATATTGATATTTACGTCATCAAACATGTTGTAAGTGAGATCTGTCACATTGTAGGGCAGGTTTTCTCTGGCAATTGTAAAGTCTGCGGAACAGCTGACGATTTGCTGTTCTTCTTCAATTTCATCATCACCATCTTCTTCTTCAATTTCAGGTTCAATCAGTTCAAGATCAAGTACATAGTTGCTTCCAAAACCATACTCCATGGAATCTACCACAAAGTTGAAATAACCGTCATATTCTGCGGTGAACAACAGCTCTTCACCCATGTTTGGTCCATTATCGTTGACGAATTGTAAACAGCTTTCGCTGGTGTCTGTCCAGCCACATTGGGTTACAACCTGCAAGGCTGCATCAAAATTGGTTATACCGGAAAGGTTTGCATAAATGCTTTGTCCGCTAGTTAGGTAAATCTGGTAGATAAAGTCGCGTCCGGGTGTTCCTGTGGGATTGCAGCCAAAGGCATTGACTGAATTTTTCTGGCCACTTAAAAATGCATTAAACTGTTTTGGAAGCTGGTTTTGCTGAACCAGAACAATACCATCAGAACCCGTGCATTCCTTTGCACTATCTTCTTCACCTACACAGATGTTGAAAGTTTCACCAATATCGACGCAGCTTCCGCCTGTCAGTTCTGTGCAATCGTTGTCAACCGTGCAGTTGGTGGTGCAATAAGATGTTATTGCAGCGGTATTATCAAGGCACATTGTTGCATTGCTATAGGCGTCGCAAAGAGGTTTGTTGGGGAAGATGTCGGTTGCACACTCTTCGCCAATGGCAGCTGTTTGGCCAGCCGTACCGCAATCCAGAGAGAGATGACAGTATTTGCCTAGAGATCCAACATCCAGACAGCAACCGGAATTGAAGCCCTGGCTGGTGCAATCTTCATTTGAGTTGCAACTTATGGTGCAAGCTTTTACACCGTTATTTCCAACACATAGTCCGGCTCCCATGGAAGATGAACATTCCCAGTCCTGTTCGCAGACTTCGGTAGGAGACATGAATCCGGGGTAGAAAACCTCTACACTGGTGCTAAAGGCCGTTTCCGAATTGCTTTCTCTGGAGTCAATTACTACGTAGTAGGTATCAGGTGATGTCACCTCGAAAGTCAGCACTTCCGCCTGACCGGCTCCGTTTGAGTCTTCCGAGAACAGGCAGGCTGCATCAATCTCACATGAGTTGGTGATATAAACTGCGATGTCAACATTGTCGGTCGGTGTCACGGTCAGTTCATAGATTTCGCCCGGGTCGATATGAATCTCGTACATTACATCTTTGCCGACCATGTCCCAGAGGAAGCAGTCGCTTTGTATGCTGTTTTCTTCTCCGGCAGTGCTTTGATTGCCTAGAGAATTGAAGTCGGCCATATTTGTCAGTACATCATTAATATCGCAAATCAGTTCTTCTTCAACTTCTTCTTCAACTTCGTGACCAAAGTCAAAGTCCCACTCTTCTTCCAGATCGCCGTCTACTTCCTCTTCAATCTCTTCTTCAGGTTCTATTTCCGGTTCGGGATCAACATCGGGATCACCATCAACGGTGTCTGCTTCCTCTTCGATCTCTTCCGTTTCAAGCTCCGGATCATCATCGACGTTATCTTCGTCAATTTCAATCTCGAGATCTTCGTCCAGATCTTCTTCAATATCGGGATCACCATCGGCTTGTTCCTCTTCGACAACCTCAGCCTCAGCATCAGCTTCGATATCATCATCACCGTCCTGTTGAAGATCTGTATCTGTTTCCGCGTCTCCATCTTCAGTATCACCGCCATTGCCACAGGCTGCAAACTGTAGTGAGGCAAACAGTATCAACATTAATAAAAACGTTTGATTAGCTAACTTCATCTTTTCCTCCATCGACCAGATGAGTTTATGGGGCGAATCGCCATATTTGTCGATCCAGCCCTGATAACCCCGGCCCTACGGATATTTCAGAGCTACAGTAGATATTGGTACAAGGATACCTTTGTAAGCGGAATGGGTCAATAAAATTTGAAAGCATATTGAAATTACGTGTTTATTGACTTGCCAGCCGGAGAGAAAAACGCTATTTTCGAGCAGTCCGTGAGAATTTAAAGTAATTCCATCCATAGTATGTGGAACCAGAAAACCGGGAGTGCCTGAGAATGAGAAATACCATAGTTTTATTCTTTAGTTTGTTTGCAGTAATTTTGGTGAATATTTCATGCAATGAAGCCGATGTTGAAGAAAGTGTAAAACTTGATCCGTTTGAACTTTGTCTGCATTTGTTTGATGAATGTGAAGATCTGTTTTTCGACGGCAAACAGAGCCAATGCGAGTCACATCTTGAAACGCTTGAAAGATGTCGCCAGAAATGTGTTTACCGGGAAAGAAATTGCGACAATCTGAACCAGTGTCTCTTTGCCTCGGCCAGTAATAGCGAGATCGTTCAGGAATATTGTGGCTTTAATGGCGAAGATGGTGATGTGGTCATTGATGGGGACACTCCCTTACCTGATGGTGATAAGTCAGACGGCGATACCGTTGATGGTGATTTGGCAGAAGACGGTGACATTGTCACAGACGGCGATACAGCGACAGATGGTGATGCTAATACAGATGGCGATATAGTAGATGGTGATGATGTTGACGGTGACAGCACTACCGATGGAGACTCGGCAGATGGGGATTCTGTGGATGGTGACACAACTGTTGATGGCGATGTGGAACCAGTTTGCAGCGGAAGTTGCGATGAGGCATCTTTTTGCATTGACTCGGATTTATGCTACTGCACTTTGGGCCAGTATAGCCTGATGGATTGTCAGCAATACTGTCAACTGGCAGGAATGAACTCTCTGGGGTGCAGCGATTCGCAATGCATTTGCGATGAAAGTTCCATTGATGGTGATACGGATACTGAAATTATACCCTCCTATACGGCGAAGTTTTGTGATGCTCTGGGGAACTCCATGTTTCAGGAGTACTGCATTGAAATCGGGGATACTATTTTACGAACTGAGTATTTGAGCTGTGGAGAATGTGCCGAGGTAGCTGTTTTGCAGGAAAGGGATATTGTAGTAACCAATTGTGCTGGTTTTGAGTTGGGCTCCGGGGAATTGGATCAAAGACCTGTAGATAATGGAGAATATATTTTCACTCTGGTGCCGGATGATGGTCTGGGAACATTGACTGTAATTGATCTGGCCGAGTTTGAGCAGAGTTGTGAAGAAACCACTTATGAGGATTTGCTGGACATCCTGGATTGATAGTCACTCTTGTTTTTTAGCAGATAGCGCATCCAGATCAAACCTCCAGTTGCGACCAGAACCGAAATTACCTGTGAGGTGGAGATACCTGTTTGCTGGATATATTCGATTTTGTCTATCACGATGGTAGTGTCCCAGCTAAAGAGAAATCCTCTGGCCGAATCGCCCCGGAAAATTTCCACAATACTTCTCAATATCGGATACATTATCAGATATGAGAGTGCCACCTGTCCGTAGAATTTGCGATGTTTTCTTACCAGTAATAATATTGCAAAGATTGTCAGCAGACCGAATGCCTCGTAGAGCTGGGTTGGATGTACCGGAAAATGCGGTGTAATTTCATCATGTATTATTGCACTTTGATAAACCAGTGCATTTTTAGGGAAGAAAATTCCCAGTGGGCCGTCCGTTACCTGTCCCCAGCAGCAGCCAGCCATAAAACAGCCTATGCGGCCGAAAAAATGTCCTAAAGGCAAAACACCCAGTGCTATATCGGCTGCCATGGCAAAAGAGATGCCTTTTTTTCTGCAAATCAGGATTCCTGCAAAAATAGCCCCGATCAGACCACCGTACCAGACCAGACCGCCTTCCCAGAGCTTGATGATATTCCAGCATTCGGGCTCAAGCAGTGGCAGGTTGGCGTTTAGTGGATTTGGCATTTCATGATGAAAGCAGGCGTTGTAATAGTTTTTTACATTGACAATGGAATACAGTATCCGTGAACCGAGCATTCCTGCCAGCAGCAGCCAGAAAGCCAGATCGAAGACGAAATTGGGATCGAGTTTGTCTTTTTTTCCGAGCTTGAATCCCGTTAAAACGCAAAACACAAAACCGATTGCAATCAGGATACCGTAAGCGTGGACTTCGATGGGCCCCCATTCGTATCCGAAGGTGACAAAGGATTCTACCCGGATTAATAGGGGATGCATCTTTATTCTTCGCTTTTGTTATCTTCTTGGGCGGCAAACAGTGAAAGCTCGCTCTTGCCGAAGATCATTTCCAGTAAAAGTATTCCAACTCCAATGGAGATAAATACATCTGCAATATTAAAGGTGGGCCAATGTGCATCATAATAATGCCAGTCAATGAAATCAATAACCGAGCTATAGGCCATACGGTCGATGAAATTGCCGATTGCACCACCGAAAATGAAGTTTAGAGAAATAATCAGCATGGTTTCATCTTCTTTGATTTTACTGAAGAAATAGCCGATCATACCCAGAGCCAGAACCGAGATGGCTGCAAAAACCAACACACGATAATCATCGGGGATTTTTGAGCCGATGCCCCAGGCTGCACCCTTGTTTTCCACATAAATCAGATTGAAGAAGTTATCAATAACTTTAATAGGCGGTTCAAGGCGCAAGGATTTTGCCCAATGCTTGGTTATCTGATCCAGAAAAACCGATATTGGCACGATTAACATCATATACTTGAATTTACGATTCACTTTAAAACCCCGTTGATATAACAAAACATCTCTTTATGCTTTGTAAGTCTCTGATAATACTTTGTAAACCAACATGTATAGCAATACTGAAAGTTTGCCCATGCTAGCAAAATGTGTTGGAATGTCAAGAAATTCTATACTCTGCAACTGTCAAATCCGGGAAGAAATTCCCTGTTTGCCTAATATAATGTATAAATACAGAAAAAATTAATGGAAAAATGCAAAAAAAATGGTACTTACCCCTTGCGTATTCAAAGTGAAGTCTTATCTTTTAGTAGCTTTGAAAAACAAAGTGTCGGAAAACTTACAGAATCCGAAAAGGTGGATTATATAAACGAGGAATTAAACAAGTATTTCAATGAAAGGAGTTCTTATTATGAAACTCAGACCTTTAAATGATCGCTTGATTGTGAAACGTCTCCAGGAAGAAGAACGTTCGGCCGGTGGAATCATCATCCCCGATTCAGCCAAAGAAAAACCTATCCAGGGTAAAGTTGTTGCCGCTGGTAAAGGTAAAATGAAAGAAGACGGCTCACGCGTGGAAATGGATGTCAAAGAAGGCGACACCGTATTGTTTGGCAAATACGCAGGAAACGATGTCAAATTCAACGATGAAGAACTTCTCATCATGCGTGAAGACGACATTCTGGCTATCGTGGAATAATTACAAATATACAAATATTTTTAAATAAGGAGTTTTTAAAATGGCAAAACAGATTATTTTTGATGAAAAAGCCCGCCAGAGTCTTCTGTCCGGTGTAAACCAGCTCGCAGACGCAGTTAAAGTTACCCTGGGCCCCAAAGGCCGCAACGTAATCATCGACAAAGCTTTCGGCTCACCCACCGTCACCAAAGATGGTGTTTCTGTTGCAAAAGAGATTGATCTTGAAGATAAATTCGAGAACATGGGCGCACAGATGGTAAAAGAAGTTGCTTCCAAAACATCCGACATCGCCGGTGACGGAACCACAACAGCCACCGTATTGGCACAGGCCATTTACCGTGAAGGTATCAAAAGCATCGTAGCCGGTCATCCCGCAATGGAAATCAAACGCGGAATCGACGCTGCTGTAATTAAAGTTGTCGAAGCTATCAAAGATCTTTCTTCCGAAACCAAAGACCACAGAGAAATCGCTCAGGTCGGAAGTATTTCCGCCAACAACGATCCTACCATTGGTAACATCATTGCTGAAGCCATGGAAAAAGTCGGTAAAGAAGGCGTTATCACAGTTGAAGAAGCAAAAACTCTGGACACTACTTTAGACGTAGTCGAAGGTATGCAGTTTGATCGTGGTTACATCAGCCCCTACTTCGTAACTGACGCTGACCGCATGGAAGGTATCTACGAAGATGCATTCCTGCTTTTGTTCGACAAAAAAATCTCCAACATGCGTGACCTGCTTCCCATCCTGGAACAGATTGCCAAAATGAACAAACCTCTGATTCTCATCGCCGAGGATATCGAAGGTGAAGCACTGGCAACATTGGTCGTCAACAAACTGCGTGGTGTATTGAACATCGCTGCTGTTAAAGCTCCCGGATTTGGTGATCGCAGAAAAGCCATGCTGGAAGACATTGCAACACTCACCGGCGGAACAGTTATCTCCGAGGAAATCGGTTTGAAACTGGAATCCATGTCTGTTAACGATCTCGGTCGTGCAGCTCGTGTAACCATCAGCAAAGAAACCACCATCATCGTAGACGGTGCCGGTTCCAAAGAAAACATCTCTGGCCGTGTAAAACAGATTCGCGCCCAGATCGAAGAAACCACCAGCGATTATGACCGTGAAAAATTGCAGGAACGTTTGGCCAAGCTGGTCGGCGGTGTTGCAGTTATTCAGGTTGGTGCAGCTACCGAAACCGAAATGAAAGAAAAGAAAGCCCGTGTTGAAGATGCATTGCATGCCACACGCGCAGCCGTAGAAGAAGGCGTGGTTCCTGGTGGTGGCGTAGCTCTGCTTCGCTCACAGTCTGCCCTTGATAATCTGGAACTCTCCGAAGCACAGACAGTTGGTGCCAACATTATCAGACGTGCCATCGAAGAACCTATTCGTCAGATCACTGCCAACGCAGGTGTAGACGGTTCCATCATTCTGCACACCATCCTCGAAAACAAAGGTACCTTTGGTTACGATGCAAACGCCGATGAATTTGGCGACATGCTTGAAAAAGGCATCATCGACCCGACCAAGGTTGTACGCTCGGCACTGCAAAACGCAGCTTCCGTATCCGGTCTGCTTCTGACCACCGATTGCATGATCACCGACAAACCCGAACAGGGTGGCGGTGGCGGAATGCCTGACATGGGCGGCATGGGTGGAATGGGCGGTATGGGCGGAATGGGCGGAATGGGCGGCATGATGTAAGCCAGCTCTAGCTCTACTGCTTTATTGCTAATAAAAGCTCAAACCCCCTCACATGGAAATGTGAGGGGGTTTTTGTGTGTAATGTGTGCGCCGAATGTCAAATTTCAATTCATTAACTCTTTCCAAATAGTATTAAAACCTAGTAGTTCACTTTTAACAAGTGGGTTAAAGTCTTCAACTTTAATGTTTCCAGATTCAAATAATTTTCCTTTATTTCCATTTCGGATGTCAAGTAATCCTAAACGAACATGTGGGTATTCAGGAAATTTTTCATTTACTTTATCTCTTAAAGCTGCTTCCATTGCAGCAAGAATTACTCCAGCTCGGTCTTTACGAAGATTATAATCAAGTTCCTTAAAGAAAAATTTAATCAAAATTGGATTGCCATTTTCAATCAAACCAATTTCTGGATTGATATTTATTTTTATGTCTGTATTTCCAAGAGTGTTGGATACCGGGGGTAACCATTCAATTGATTTTCTTCCTAACCATGATTTATAATTTTTAATACATTTGAAATAATGAGCCCTTTTATTGTTTCTAACATTGGCGTGTTCCACAATCCAGTCTAGGTCAGACTTTTCTTTACTTCCTTTTCCTTCTTCATGAAAGTTAATTATTCCCTCTCGAAGTTGTTTCCAGTGATCCTGTGCTGGGTTATAGGGTTTCGGGTTCATTGCATTTTTAACTACGGTTTGCTTTGGAATTCCCGTTTTAAATATAAAGTCAATAAAATAAGTTAAGGATATTGCTTTGGATTGCATAGATAACTCCTGTAATATTGTTAATCATTATTTTCTCACAATTTTGTTGAAATCATTAGGCTAATAGAATCCAGTGCCCACTGACATACTCCTGGCTACACCCCAAAATTTACTTGACGGCTGTTTTCCAAAATGATACTTGACAGGTGCTTATTCTACGTTTGTATCCTGTGATTCATGGGGTGTGAACGAATCATCGAATATCGAAGTGACAAGCTTGATATTCGATTTTTTTTTGAAAAACCTCCATTTACTACTCAACCTGCACTTTGGTAGGTTGTGCACATTCAATGTAATTACTGTTGTGACTTTGTCAAGGGGACAATGGGGAAAAATTGTAACATTTTGGAAAAATATTATAATTAAACGGGTTTTATTGTTTATTCAGATAACTTTGTAGATCAGTTTCATAGTTCTGTAGACATAAACATCTAGCCGTAGTCAGCACCCCCAAAAAACAACCCCACGTTGGTTCAAGTCTCCGACTTGAACCTTAACATTTCCGGTCAGGTTTCTAACCTGACCAATGCCTTCAAAGGTGAGTTGCCAATTAGCAGATTGTAGGAAGAATTATTGTGAAGCAGGCTAGAAGCATGCTCCGACACGAAGACCTGATTGGGAAAGCATGGTTCAATTCAGAGAATTGAACCAACAAGACAAAACAAATTCCCAGCCCGACAGATCCAGCCTCCCGCATCTTAAAAAAACCATCCCCAAAAACCACGGAATAAAAACAGGGTCAATTTTGTCCCATTCAATGGGTGAAGTATCTTTTGAAAATGGGGGTGAGATGATTTAGGGGCTCCGAAGTCCGTAGGGGACTTGTGTTTAGAGGAGAGAGTCATGAACAGGATTGAAGTTTATAATGACATTACCAAGGTTTTGGGTCGGGTTCCCGGCTTTCTAAAGGCATTACCGGATGAAAGTATTGAACAGGAATGGGAGCTGTTCAAGAGCGTCCAGTTGAATGAAGGGCCAATTCCAGCCAAGTACAAGCATCTTATAGGGGTGGCCACCGCAGCGGCAACGCATTGCAAATACTGTGTTTATTTTCACAGCGAGGTAGCCAGATTGCATGGGGCCAGCGATGCGGAGATCGAGGATGCGGCTCACATTGCCAAAAATGGTACCAGCTGGAGCACTTATCTGCACGGTATTCAGAGCGATTTCGACGAGTTTAAAAGGGATGTCAATCAGGTCTGCTATCACATTCGCAACAATCTCTAATGCGACAGCTCCAGGTTCAATTGCTGAATCGCCATCAGCTCAAATCCCCTCGTGAGAAATTGCGAGGGGATTTTTTTGTTGTCAAAATGGGCAGTTTGCCCTAATATCGCCATCACATATTGGTGGCTCGCCCATTATGATCTTTGTCATAGAGGTTCTTTATATATAGTAGGACAATAGGATTTTCAATCTCATCTTGATGTTACGACTGGTAGTACATTCACATTCATGAGGAGTAAAGATGCATAGCTCAAGAAAGTTTTTCGTTCAGGGACTGGTTTTATTCTGTAGTATTCTTTTTTTCAATTTGCTTTTAACAGCTTGCGGGGACGACACGACCACTGGGTCTGATGGCGATCTGGATACCGATTCTGCCGAGCAGCTTGAAGATTCCGAGCTTGATGGCGACCTTGACCTTGAGGATGCTTTAGAAGAGGAGCTTGAGGCTGTAGAAGAAGAGGCTGAAGAGGAGATTGAGCCTACCAAGTTCAGGTTTGCCTATGCTCAGGCAGATATAGAGCCGCCCATAGACAGCAAGCTGGGAGGCTTTGGTATGCCGGGTGTATCTCGTGCCATAACCGCCATTCACGATCCCATTCTGATCCAGATTGCCTTGTTTGAAAACAATGCTGGAGATGCCTTTATAATGGCTACAGTAGACGCAGCCGGTTTCGGATATGATTTCGGTGACCATCACGATGGTGTAAAGGGTTTGCGTGTTAAAATCGCCAATGATTTGAAGGGTGTCCTGAATATCAAGCCGGAGCATATCATGTTTAGCTCAAGCCATTCTCATTCAGCACCAGATTTGCTTGGTTTCTGGCAATTGCCCGGTCAGGGCGTTCCGGTAGACTATCTTGACGACATTTTCAGCAAGACCAGCGCAGCAGTGCTGGAGGCCGCCAATAATCTTCAGGATGCCAACATCTATTATAGTGCAACCGTTCTTGATGGCTATACCGACCGTGATGATGAATGCTCTGATGTTATCGATAACACACTCTCGATTATTCAGGCTCAAAGCCTCGATGGCAAAGTGCTTGCCACCATGGTTAATTTCTCCAAACATCCAACCGCAATGGGCAGCAGTAATAGCGAGGCCTCGGCAGACTTTATCTGGGGTTTCCGTGAAGAAATGAAAAAACAGACAGAAGCTCCGGGCATGTATGTGCAGGGTTTCTGTGCAGCGGTGCATGGCCCCCATGGCGAGGGTGATGATGCCTGGGCCCGTGCCTATGACATGGGTAAAATTATTGCCGATACAACTATTGCCGATTTTTCAAACCTGAAGTTGGCCGAAGAATACGATATTCAGCATAAATCGAAAGAATTCAGCGTTGAGGTTGGCGAAACTTACATGAAAGATGCGCTGGTATACCTCAACATGCCCAAAAGATACTACAGCCTGGTAGATGGCGTTTATACGGTGGATTTCGTCGAAGCTGCATGGCATAAATTAGGGCCGATTGAATTTGCAGGCTTCCCCGGCGAAGGAACCCCGGAATATTCTGTTACTCTGCGCCAGCACATGGCCAGTGAGGGGAAATTTATTGTAGGTTTGGCTAATGACGAGTTGGGCTACATTATCGATCCGGAGTCTCTGGCTGCCGATGATACGGGTCGTTTGGCAGAATATGAGCTTTTGATGGGTATCGGCGAAAAAATGGGCCCGGCAACCTATAAGGCTCACGAAGAGATGGGCTGGTTCAAAAGCGAATAACTGAAAAGCTTTTCAGTTAATTTCTGAATAAATATTAACAGGCCGGACAAATTGCTGTCCGGCCTGTTTTGGGTTATATGCAAGTTTGTCCCCAAGCCAAGATTTTACCGCAATTTAAAAGCCAAACAGCAATAAAGATGGCTGATTTGCTGTCAAGTTTGTCTCTATTAATCCGGCGACTATTTCCTGGATGTTTTATTTTAGCTTTCAAATAATCGCTCATCCAGAGTGCCGACCAAAAGGGAGGTTTATCGAGGGATTTTTGCTTGCTTTAATAACACTTCGATATAATCTTGCTATGCAAAATCACTCATTGTGAGTGGTAGTAAATATATATTTTTTAATCGCCGGGTTAATAATATCGGCAAAATGACTCTACGAAAAAAAAATGTCACTCATTCCGTTTTTCGTACCAAAAAATCATAGTGATTACAACATTTTACAGCCATAAAAAAAGGCTGCAAAATACCAGATTTTGGTTGCATTTTATGGGCATTTTTTATATATTGAATCGAATGTTGGCAGTTTCGGGAAGATCGTGTCAATACAGTCCATAACATGATGGAAATTACAAATTTTACTGGCTTTAAAGTCGGTAAATCAGGAGTGATACATGCTGTTTCAGCCTAAAGAAATACCAATTAATATCGAAGAAGAAATGAAAACCTCTTACATGGAATATGCCATGTCGGTTATCATTGCCCGTGCCTTGCCGGACGTACGTGACGGTTTGAAGCCGGTTCACAGACGTGTGCTTTTTGCCATGCACGAGATGAAGAACTTCCACAAAAATCCCTACAAAAAATCAGCTCGTGTAGTTGGTGATGTTATCGGTAAGTATCACCCCCACGGTGATTCGGCTGTTTACGACACCATCGTGCGTATGGCACAGCCATTTTCCTTAAGATATACCATGGTGGACGGTCAGGGTAACTTCGGTTCGGTTGATGGAGATCCCGCAGCCGCCATGCGTTACACCGAAATTCGCATGGAAAAGATTGCCGCCGAGGTTATGGCGGATCTGGACAAGGAAACCGTTGATTTTATCCCGAACTACGATGGTGCCGAGTTTGAGCCCACCGTCATGCCGACTAAAATTCCCACCCTGCTGATCAATGGGGCAACGGGTATTGCTGTTGGTATGGCCACCAACATTCCTCCGCACAATCTTGGCGAAATTGTCGATGCGACTATGGCAATGATCAAAAATCCTGATATTTCCATCGAAGATATCATCAAGATTGTTCCCGGCCCGGACTTTCCCACAGCGGGATTTATCTATGGCCGTGAGGGAATCGAGAAGGCTTATCGCACAGGTCGTGGAATTATCAAGCTCAGGGCAAGAGCTTTGGTCGAGCGTAAAAAGCGCAACGACAAAGAATCCATCATTGTCACCGAAATCCCCTACATGGTCAATAAGTCCAAGCTGATCGAAAATATTGCCAGATTGGTCAAGGATAAAAAACTTACCGGAATCTCCGATCTTCGCGACGAGTCTGATCGTGACGGAATGCGTATTGTTATCGAGCTGAAACGTGATGCAGTGGCGGGAGTTGTCTTGAACAACCTCTACAAACTGACTCAGATGCAGAATAGCTTCGGTATCATTCTACTTTCACTGGTAAATGGTCAGCCCAAGGTTTTGGGGCTGAAAGATATGATTCAGTTCTTTATTGATCATCGCCGTGATGTTGTTACTCGTCGCTGCATGTTTGAGCTTAGAAAAGCTGAAGCCAGGGCTCATATTCTGGAAGGCTTGAAAATTGCTCTGGATCACATTGATGAAGTTATCAAGCTGATTCGTGCCAGCAAAACTGGTGCCGAGGCCAAAGCATCTCTTATCAAACGTTTTAAATTCTCCGAGATTCAGGCTCAGGCCATTCTTGATATGCGCCTACAACGTCTGACAGGTCTGGAACGTGACAAGATTGTCAACGAGTTGAAAGAAGTTCTGGCCGAAATCAAACGCCTGAAAGATATCCTGGGCGATGAAAAACTGCTCTTGGCCCTGATAATGGAAGAGTTGCAGGATATGCGCAATACCTATGGTGATGTGCGTCGTACAGAGATCCTGACTGACACTACAGAGCTTTCAATCGAGGATCTGATTGTCGAGGAAGATATGGTTGTTACCGTATCTCACTCGGGCTATATCAAGCGTAATGCCATTTCACTCTATCGCGCCCAACGCAGAGGCGGTAAGGGTAAAACCGGCATGAGTACCAAGGCCGAGGATCTGGTCACAGATATGTTTGTGGCCTCGACCCACGATACCATTCTGATTTTCTCCAGCAAAGGAATTGTCTACTGGTTGAAGGTGCACGAGATTCCACAGGTGGGCAGAGCTGCCCGAGGCAAGGCTATTGTCAATCTGGTCAACATGCATCGCGACGAGCATGTGGCGGCCATTTTGCCGATCAGAGAATACAAAGATGGCTACAATATTATTTTCTGCACCGAAAGAGGTGTGGTTAAAAAGACCGAGATCAAAGCCTATTCCAACCCGCGTAGCGTTGGTACCAAGGCAATAAATCTCGATGAAAACGATGCCATTATTGATGTTCGCATGACAGATGGTCAGAGCGATATCCTGATTTCGACCTACAAAGGTAAAGCCATTCGCTTTAAGGAAACCGATGTCAGACCGATGGGACGTGTTTCCCGTGGTATCCGTGGAATTATGCTGGCCGAAGATGACAAGGTTGTCGGGATGGACGTTTTAAGCGAAGGAGCCACAATTCTTTCCGTTACCAACAACGGTTTCGGCAAGCGCACCAGAACCGAGGATTACCGAATTCAGAAACGTGGTGGACGCGGTATCATTACCATCAAGACCACTGAGCGCAACGGCGATGTGGTTGGCGTGAAGCAGGTTACCGATGATGACGACGTAATGCTGATTACCAACAATGGCGTGATTCTCCGCATGAAGATGAAGGGTCTGAACGTAATTGGCAGAAATACTCAGGGTGTCAAGCTGATGAACCTCACCGAGGGCGATCAGCTCGGTTCGCTGGCTAAACTTGTCGAACGTGAAAAAGAGGAAGACATCGAAGAAGTAGTTCCGGCTACTGTCGAATCAGAGCCTGACGAAAATAAATAACCATTGCTATTGATGGGCAGAAATTTTGCCCATCTTTTTTTTGCTCTCCAAGGAATTTGTCATGTCCATACTTCGTTTGTTACCGCTGGTATTGCTGTTTGTGTTGGCCGCACTGGTGATACAGTTTTACGATCCGGCACACTATATGAAATTCTACAAAAGGGGAGTTGCCTACTACGATGCGGGCGATTACGAAAACGCCAGCACCGAATTTCTGATGACCATCAGCGAGGCCAAACTGTCAGACACAGATGCTTCAAGGGAAATAATTCTGGATGCCTATATGATGGCTGCAGAAATACTTGATATGCGTCTGGCCAGACCTTTAAGAGCCATTGAACTCTACAAGGATGTCTGGAAAAATTATCCCGCCAGCGAAGAAAGCATTAAAGCAAAATTGAAAGCTGCCAGTCTGTATCGGCAGAAATTGTCCAAGCCGAAAGAAGCGATTAGCCTTTACAAAGGTCTTTTGGAGCAGAAAGCGAAAAATCCGCAAGTTATTGCTCTGCAATATGAAATTATCGCGAGCTATCTTAAAATGCATGAGTTTGAACAGGTGATTTCCGACGGCAGATCTTTCCTGGAGCAGAGCCCTCAAAATCCAGATGCTGCAGACATTCAGTTTGCGATAGCAGATTCGTTTGTTTATCTTGAACAATACGATAAGGCTCTTGAGGAATATCTTTCGCTTATCAGAAAATATCCAGAAAGCTACCGTGCTAATCTGGGGCGTTTTGAAGCGGGTAACTGCTATTTAAAGTTGGGCAAATATGCTCAGGCTCTGGCTGCATTTAAAATCGCACTGAAGGATTATCCCAACCCGCAGATCGTGCAGCTTAGAATTAAAGAAACCAAGGCCAGAATGAAAGACAGCAAAAATCCAGACAGTCTGCCTTTCTGGGCCCGTAAAAAGAAAAACAATAAAGACGCTGCCCCACCGATTATAAATCCTTTTCCTGAAGACAGCCCAAACTATAAACCGGTTCGCCCCGTGGTTGTGGATGATAATTCCGCAAAGCCAACAAAGAAAAGCGACAAGCAGGACAAGAAGGCAGACTGAAAGAGAAAAACTTTCACCCGGCTTGCGCCGAGCTCTCCCAAAGGAGAGATGCAGAGCAAACCTCAAAATTGACTTCTTGAGACAATCATCTTCCATGCTCAGCTTATTCATTTTGTCGGATAAACTTGTATACAGTCCGCATCATCAAAATTCCCCCGCCCTTCAGGGAGGGGGATCGTGCCAAAAGGCACGAGGGTGAGGTCGTTGTCATAATTTGCAATTCCCGTAAAGAATGTAGCTTAATCACAAGCCATGGGCAAGCTATCGCTTAGCCTATGCCACACATATCTCTTCAGG
>Ga0209475_10001328_pt1 | contig 32298 bp, 28 predicted proteins | sample tdDd471_FD_187128 | JGI IMG/M metagenome (GOLD analysis project Ga0209475, IMG submission 187128) | Marine sediment microbial communities from the Atlantic coast under amendment with organic carbon and nitrate - tdDd47.1 (SPAdes)... | ecosystem: Environmental > Aquatic > Marine > Coastal >... | reverse complement strand
CCTGCCAACCTGACCATTACCCTGGTCATCGGTTCGATAAGTTTATCATTAAAAATATAGCGGGAGTTATGACATGGTATGGAAAATAAACCATCGTCACCTGCCCCTGCAATAACGAATGATCCCGGTATCTTGTCAAGATAATAACTGAAATCTTCTGAGGCCATGAGAGGTATCAGCGTTTCTTTGTCCAACCAGCTTTTACCAAGGACCTCGCCAAGAATTTCCTGAACAGTACCAGCTTCTGCCGGATCATTTACAACTGCTGGATAGCGAGGTGAAAATTCAACTTCTGCTGCAACATTATAACCAGCTGCAATCGACTTTGACGTTGATTCGAGCAGCTCACCAATCAATTGTAGATCACCGGTCGTTTCCATTCGTATCGATCCGGCAAGTATTGCCTGGTCTGGAATAACAGTTTCAGTACTCCTGGCATCAATAGAGGTGACGCTTATAACCACAGCCTGCTGTGGAGGAAGGCGCCGACTGACAATTTGCTGCAAGCCCTGTGTCAGTGCTGCAGCAGCAAGAACCGGATCACGGCAGAGTTCAGGCTGGCTGGCATGTCCACCACTGCCTTGGAGCACGACTTGAAAGCTGGCATTGGCTGCCATAATCGGCCCCGCTGGACAAATGGCTTGACCAAAGGGGATGCTGGGCCAGTTATGCCAGCCAAAAATCCGGTCAACTCCTTCAAGAGCACCATCTGCTATCATGGCCTTAGCACCATAACCACCTTCTTCAGCTGGCTGAAAGAGAAACGAAACTGGCCCCGGAAGAGTATCCTCGTGTTTTTTCAACCACTCTGCTGTGGCAAGCATTGTAGCCATATGACCATCATGCCCGCAACCATGCATGCAGCCAGGTACTGTCGACTTCCAGGGGACTGCAGCAGTCTCTTCCAGTACCAGACCGTCAATATCAGTGCGAAGAGCAAGATGGTCACCACTTTTCCCTTTACCAATATGCGCCACAATCCCGGTTTTCGTGCACGGCCTCCAGGAAATGTCCAGCTGGTTGAGTCTTTTTCCAATTGCAGCAGAGGTTGCCACCTCTTTCCAACATGGCTCTGGTATCTTATGCAATTCCTTTCGCGTTGCTATAGCTCTCTGAATCAATCTATTCCAAGACACATCTACACCTTCGACAAAGCTTCAATTCTCTCATGAAAAACAACTGCCCCATTCTCTTCTCCATAAGTCCTATCTAGCTTAATTATATTGTTTATGCTTTTCGAAATTACAACCAGCTAACACCTTTAGTACAACAATATAGGTTGATTTAATGAACACTTTATGATTACTTATCCGTGCAAAATCGCACAAAAACTAATTATTTTCTGCTTGTGAAATTCAATATTTTTACACCTGGAGGGAAAAATGTTTAAGATTGTGAAACGCGAAGAAATGGCAGAAGGGACTGTTATCCTCAACGAAATAGAGGCTCCTTTAATTGCCAAGAAGGCCCTGCCCGGTCAATTCGTCATTCTCAAAGCCAACGAAGAAGGCGAGAGAATTCCCCTTACCATGGCGGACACCGACCCTGATAAAGGTACCATCACCATTATTTACATGGTTGTGGGAAAATCAACTGCACTTTTCAAAGATCTACAGGTTGGCGACAGCTATCAAGATGTCATTGGCCCCTTAGGTAAAGCCACACACCTCGAAAAAGTCGGCAAGGTTGTCTGCGTCGGCGGTGGTACCGGTGTTGCCGTGCTCCACCCAATTACTCGCGGCTTAAAAGAAGTCGGCAACGATGTCATCTGCATAATTGGCGCACGGAATAAAGGCCTGCTGATGATGGAAGACCACATGAGGTCAGCATCACACGATCTTCGCAGTTGTACCGACGACGGATCCTACGGCCATCATGGCTTTGTTACCGACGTCCTCAAAGAAACCCTTCAAGCTGGAGATGTTAAACTGGTCGTAGGTATTGGCCCAGTACCCATGATGAAGGCAGTCAGCAACCTCACCAAAGAATTCAATGTAGAAACCATTGTAAGCCTCAATCCAATAATGGTTGACGGTACCGGAATGTGTGGTGGCTGCAGAGTTACTATCGGTGGTGAAACAAAATTTGCCTGCGTAGACGGTCCGGAATTTGACGGCCATAAAGTAGACTACGATGAGTTGATCCTAAGACTCAGAGCATATCAGGAAGATGAGAAAAAATGCCATAATGATTACTGCACAATTCGAGACGCCAGCTAATCAACTGACATCCGCTATCTCTTTGTGAAGTTTAGTACCTTACAGATTTTTTTCTTGGTTTTTTAGGAATTAATCTGTCTCAAGGTACTTACACCCCTCAAGGGGGGTACTGAGAAGAGTCCTGGCTTAATTTTCGTTTAACTGAGTTAACAAATTTATGAATCACATTATCGTGGATAACGATTTTCTACGGAGGACATTATGGCAGCTACAGCAGATAAAAAAGTGAAAAATCCTCGGCAACCAATGCCTGAGCAGGAACCAAAGGTACGAGCACGAAATTTTCTTGAAGTACCCACCGGCTACACCATGAAAATGGCCCAGGAAGAAGCCGCCCGATGTTTACAGTGCAAAAAACCAGCCTGCGTTGCTGGTTGCCCTGTCGGCGTCGATATACCAGGTTTTATTGACCTCATTACCCAAGGTGACATGACCGCAGCCATCCGCAACCTCTGGGCCAAAAACGCCCTGCCGGCAGTATGTGGACGGGTGTGCCCGCAGGAAGTACAGTGCGAAGGATTATGCATTGTGGGTAGAAAAGGCGAACCCGTTGCCATTGGTAACCTTGAGCGTTTCTGCGCCGATTACGAAAGGGAGAATGGTACAGGCGAGCTGCCTCCGAAAGCAGAATCCACCGGCAAAAAGGTAGCTGTTGTCGGATCCGGTCCATCAGGCCTCACCGTTGCTGGCGATCTCATCAACAAGGGACACGATGTAACCATCTACGAGGCTTTTCATAAGCCAGGTGGTGTTTTGGTTTATGGTATCCCTGAATTTCGTCTGCCAAAGGCCATTGTGGCCCAGGAAGTAAATTTCCTTGAAAGACAGGGTGTCAAACTAGAATGCAATGCTGTCGTCGGCCGCTCAGTTACTCTGGATGAGCTGCTGGAGGAAGGATACGATGCCATCTATGTTGGCGTCGGAGCCGGCTTACCTCGCTTTATGAACATCCCTGGCGAAAACCTTGTCGGCATACTTTCAGCAAATGAGTACCTTACTCGTGCCAATCTCATGAAGGCATACCTGTACCCGAAGGTCGATACTCCCATCCCAATTGGTAAAAACGTCGTCGTTCTGGGGGCAGGCAATGTGGCTATGGATTCAGCCCGCACCGCAATGCGCCTTGGCGCCGAGAGTGTGAAAATCGTCTATAGACGCTCCCGTGAAGAAATGCCTGCCCGTGGCGCTGAAATCCACCATGCCGAGGAAGAAGGGATAGAACTCTTTCTGCTGACCAACCCAACTCAATACCTGGGTGATGAAAATGGCCGGCTCACCGGAATGGAATGTTTGCGCATGGAACTCGGTGAACCGGACGATTCCGGCAGGCGCAGACCAGTCGCCATTGAAGGCTCTGAGTTTGTGGTAGACTGCGACCTTTGCATTGTCGCCGTAGGCTCCGCTGCCAATCCACTCCTCACCAGTGATACCCCAGATATGGCCTTAAATAGATGGGGTAATGTTGTCGCCGATGAAAAGACAGGAAAAACCACCAAAAAAGCTGTCTGGGCCGGTGGTGACATTGTAACCGGTGCAGCTACAGTCATTCTTGCTATGGGGGCCGGACGTGATGCTGCCAATTCAATTCACGACTACCTAACTCTTGGATGGTAATATTGTTACGAGGTTAAATTAACCTCGCCTGCTGTTTTTTTAGCAACAATCCTGTCGTTATTGCTCGACAGGATTGTTGCCCCTCCTTCTAAACATCGACACTTTCGCAACCTTTGCCCGCCACCTGTCTTAGTTACACAGATTCTTGACTCTCTCTTTTATCTATAATTTTTATTGAACAATACGTTCACGCAAATGAATACACTTCGGCCACTTGGCATCTCCTTGAATTTTCACTATTAAACGTTTTAATTAAACAGATCGTTTCAGACAACTTACATGCTGGGCTAACAAAAAGCCCTTCGCTTCACTAACAATACATTTGTGCGTATTGTTCTCAATTCTATTAATTCACCACCGCAAGAATCTGGTTTTTTTCTAGAACTGACGCCCCAAATTTCTTATCTATCTAATTTAATGATATTTTACGTGGTCTCCATAATAATACCGCGAAGCACCACCGTGCACAACACAACCGTAATATTGCACAACAACAACACAAACAAGCACAACGCGCACACCCTGAATAGTCTAAAAAACAACTTCAAGTGCCTGTTTGCTAACAATAAATAAAATCTTGACAGGCAGAGGAACCTCCTGTTAATGAATGGTTATTCATAATTTGATCTATTTAGGTGCGTGTCGGTAACCGGCCGCATGGTATGGAAAAAAGCAGCCAGAGGAAAAAACAATGTCAACGGAACTGGTTTTTTCAACAGTGGCACTGATAGGACTTGCCGCTCTTGTTCCCTGTATCATGGTCGCGACTACTGTTTTCGGTCCGCGATCCAAGGGAAAAGTCAAAAACGAAGCCTACGAAAGTGGGATCGGTCCAATCATCGGAACAGTTGACCAGAAGTTCAGTGTCAAATTCTACCTCCTCGCAATTCTCTTTTTGATATTCGACATTGAGGCAGTCTTCATGTACCCATGGGCTGTCTGTGTCCGTGAACTTGGTTGGTTCGGATTTACTGAAATGGTGGTCTTTATGCTGCTGCTTCTCACTGGACTCATCTACATTCTTAAGAAAGGGGTGCTCAATTGGCGTTAGGATTGGAAGCAACTCTCGGCGACACAGTCATCACCACCAAACTTGATGAGTGTGTCAACTGGGGTAGGCAATATTCACTGTGGCCATTCATCTTTGGAACAGCCTGTTGCGCTATTGAGTTTATGAGTGCAGCGGCGAGCCAACATGACATATCCCGCTTTGGAGCGGAGGTTGTTCGTTTCTCACCTCGCCAGGCGGATCTCCTACTTGTTTGCGGAACTATCAGTTACAAACAGGCACCTATTCTCAAACGCATATATGAGCAGATGCCCGATCCCAAATGGGTCGTCGCCATGGGAGCCTGTGCGAGTTCTGGAGGAATATATGACAACTACTGCACTGTCCAGGGTATTGATACCATAATCCCTGTGGACGTTTTTATCTCAGGCTGTCCACCTAGACCGGAAGCTGTGCTGGATGCTCTCATTGCTATTCAGGACCAGATTAAAGGCGAAAGTGTATTACAAGATCGCCATAAAGACTTTAAAGGGATTCTCGACTGATATGAATGCGACGGCTTTAGAAAAAATCCAAGCCGCGTTTCCAGAGGCGACCTGCAAAGTTGTTCTGGATTCAGTGGTTATAGATGTTCAGCCTGAAAACCTGGAGAACACTCTTTCCCGGCTAAAAAATGAAGCGGATTTTAATTGCGGGCTGATGGTTGATGTCACCGCAGTTGATTATCTTGACTATCCTCAGGCCCAGGATGCCAGATTTTACGTAATATATACTTTACGTAACTGGGAAGAAAATATCCTCGTTCAGGTACGTACCCCGGTAACAGACCCTGAGACTGGAATCCCCTCTGCCACCCATCTCTGGGGGGCAGCACTTTTTGGAGAAAGGGAAGTATACGACCAGTATGGTATCCACTTCCAGAACCACCCTGACCTGAGACGGATACTCAACCACTGGCAATTTGAGGGACATCCTCTTCGTAAAGATTATCCCATCGATAAAGGCCAGGTCTGCCTTGATAGCGACCCTCTGGAGAATGAAATTCGCGCGAGACTTGCTAAAAAAGGTGTCGGTGAAGAGACGATGCAGGACATCAACACTCAAGTGATGTTCCTCAACCTCGGCCCCTCTCATCCTGCAACCCATGGTGCCATCAGAATTCTTACCGCGTTGGACGGAGAGACAATTTTAGCCAATGTTAATGAAATTGGCTACCTGCATAGAGGGTTTGAAAAAACAGCAGAGGCCAGAACCTACAACCAGATAGTCCCGCTCACAGACCGGCTCAACTATTGCTCTTCCATGATGAATAACATCGCCTATGCCAAGGCCGTTGAATCCTGGCTGGGCGTTGAAATAACTGAGCGCGCCCAGTTCATGAGAGTGGTACTGTCCGAATTTTACCGGGTACTGGACCATTTAGTCTGTCTGGCCGCCGCACTTGTGGACATGGGGGGACTGACAAATTACTGGTATCTCTATAATGAAAAAGAGGCAGCCTACGATCTTATCAGCCGCCTCACCGGAGCACGCCTCACCAGTTCTTTCACCCGAATTGGCGGTATGTACCGCGATTTTTATGATGGCTGGGAAAAGGATCTTGAATTACAGCTGCGTGGTATTGAAAAAGGTATCGGTGATGCTATTAAGCTGGTTGATACCAACCGTATCGTCCATGACCGAACCCAGGGCGTCTGTGTAGTTTCAGCTGAAACAGCCTTAAGCTATGGCCTTACCGGCCCAGTCCTTAGGGCAAGCGGGGTTCCTTTCGACCTTCGTAAAGACGCACCGTACTACAATTACGAGTCTTTCGATTTTGAGGTCCCGGTCGGCTCCAACGGTGATATTTACGACCGTTTCATGATTCGTTTTTACGAGATGACTGAATCCATCAAAATCATACGGCAGGCAATGAAACATATCCCTGGAGGGCCTGTCAACGTGAAGGATTCCCAGGTATCTCTGCCACCCAAACACCAGGTCTATGATAACATTGAAGGTTTGGCCAATCACTTCAAACTGGTATTCGAGGGTGTTAAGGCACCTCCAGGTGAGTGGTACGATTCCTATGAAGCCGCAAACGGCGAACTGGGTTTCCATTTTGTATCTGATGGGTCCGGCACACCTTACAAACTGAAAGTACGACCACCATGTTTTTATACCATGGGTGGTTTTCATAAAATGGTTGAAGGTAACATGATTGCAGACGCTGTCATCAACCTTAGTTGCATTAATATAATCGGTGGGGAGCTGGACAGATGAGCGATCGTTCACAACTGATTTCGACAGGAACACCATTCCAGTTCGACAAGGATAGGGATGCGGAATTTGAGAGGCTTGTCAAACGTTATCCGACTCGAGAGTCGATGATCCTTCCTGCTCTCTGGCTGATCCAGGAACAAGAAGGCTGGATAAGTCAGGAGGCTATGGCCTACGCGGCAGATCGTATTGGTACCTTTGCCACCAAGCTATATGAGGCGGCGACTTTTTATACCATGTACCACCTTCACCCGATGGGCAAAAATCATATCTGTGTCTGTCGTACTCTTTCATGCTGGTTGCGAGGCAAACAGGAGATTGTCGATTACCTCAAAGATGAAATCGGTATACAACCCGGCCAAATAAGTGAAAATGGCATGTTCAGTCTTGAAGAGGTTGAATGCTTGGGTCACTGCGGCACCGCCCCGGTTGTTCAGGTCAACGGCGAATTCCACGAGGACATGGACGTGGATAAGCTTAAATCGCTGCTGGCCACATTGAAATAAGGAGGCGTACAGATGGAAGTTAAAATTCTGAGTGCCAAGTTCGACATTAAAGACGCCCATAAGATTAAAGTTGCCAAAAAACACGGCGCATATTCCACCCTTGACAAGGTCTTTTCGATGAAACCGGAAGACGTCATTGAGGTGGTTAAAAACAGTGGTCTGCGCGGAAGAGGTGGGGCAGGTTTCCCTGCGGGTGTTAAGTGGGGCTTTTTACCCAAAGATACAGGCAAACCTGTATATCTGGCAGTCAACTCGGACGAATCGGAACCTGCAACCTTTAAAGATCGCTATATCCTCGTCAAAGATCCCCATATGATGATCGAAGGCATCATCATATGTAGTTATGCTATCGGTTCTCATGAAACCTATATTTATATCCGCGGCGAGTATACCACCCAGGTAAAAGCACTCCAGGCAGCAATAGATGAAGCATATAAGGCGGGATATCTTGGTGAAAAGGTTGACGGTCATGATTTCAAGCTCAACGTCACCGTTCATCGCGGGGCTGGCGCTTATGTCTGTGGTGAGGAAACGGCATTGCTTGAGTCCATTGAAGGCAGAAAAGGTCAGCCACGCAGCAAGCCACCATTTCCTGCAGTGGCCGGACTTTATGGTTGTCCAACGATCATCAATAATGTTCAGAGTATTGCCTCTCTGCCGTTTATCATTGAAAACGGTGCGGATGCGTATAAGGCATATGGTACCGAAAAGAGCTCCGGCACACATCTTTTCGGCATCTCCGGTCACGTAGAAAAACCGGGTATGTACGAATTGCCACTTGGCTTGCCCCTGCTTGAGGTAATCGACAAAGTTGCCGGCGGTGTCTGGAAGGGCAGAAAACTAAAAGGGGTCATCCCTGGTGGAAGTTCTACTCCAGTACTGCTGCCTGAAGAAGCAAAGACGGTAACCCTTGATTACGAATCCATGGCCGAGCACAAAACTATGTTTGGTTCCGGCGGAATCGTAGTCTTAGATGAAACCGTCGACATGGTTGCGCTTGTTAAAAACCTCATTGATTTCTACCACCACGAATCCTGCGGACAATGCACTCCCTGCCGTGAAGGACTTGGCTGGATGTTAAAAATTGTCAAAAAAATACTTCGGGGTGAAGGCAGTATGGATGATGTTAATCTGCTGCGTGAGCTTTGCGATAATATTGAAATGAAGACAGTGTGTGTTTTATCGGCTGCATGCACCATGCCGGTGCGCAGTTATCTGGATAAGTTCAGGCACGAGTTTGAAGCGTATGTGACAAAGGACGATTCTTCAGCAGTAGAAGCGAAATAGGAATAAGGCACCCCCATGGCTGACAAGATTAAACTTTTTGTAAACGGAGTTGAGGTCGAGGTCGAATCAGGTAAAAACCTGATCGACGCAATCGGTGCTGTCGGTATCGAAATTCCTCACTTGTGTTACCACCCTGCCCTCGGCGCTGACGGCAACTGTCGAATGTGTCTCGTTGGCATTGAAGACGGCAGGCCACCACTTGTACCGGCGTGTAAAACACCCGCTCAAGAAGGTATGAAGGTATTGCTTGACGCAGAACATATCAAAAAGATCCAGCACGACGTACTGGAATTCGAATTAATCAACCATCCCACCGACTGCCCTGTCTGTGACCAGGCTGGAGAATGTAAACTCCAGGACTACTACATGTCATATGATCAGGTCGAGAGTCGTATGACTGTACCCCAAGTCACCAAAGGCAAGAAAATGGACTTTGGTGGGGGAGTGATCCACGATCAGGAACGTTGTGTGCTCTGCGGAAGATGTGTGAGGTTTTGCAGGGAGATAACCAATACAGGCGAACTTGGGATTATTAACAGAACCGATGCTGCACGGGTTAATTTTTTCCCAGGCAGACCACTTTCCAATCGGTACGGTCTCAATGTTGTTGACCTTTGTCCTGTTGGTGCCATGACCAGCTCTGATTTCCGCTTTAAACAGCGTGTCTGGTTTATGAAAAAAGCCCCAGGAATCTGTCACGGTTGCTCAAAAGGGTGCAATATCACCATTGACCACAATCGTGAAAAATACAAGGACGACATCATCTATCGTTTCCGACCGCTCTATAACGAGCAGGTTAACGGCTACTTCATGTGTGATGAAGGAAGGCTGAGTTATAAAGCTGAGAACGAAGGTCGTCTCGTTGAAGCAAGTATTGCCAAGCAGGTCAGACCAATAGACGAGGTTCTCGCTGCATGCGAAAAAGAGATTGGGCGGGCTGAAAAAATCACTGTTGCTCTCTCACCAAACTGTTCACTAGAGCAGATGGTTACGGTGAAAGCCCTGGCGGAAAAACTTGGAGCCTCACTCTCTGGATATAGCGAAGGTTGTCTGAAAAAAGGTGATGGTGATGACTACCTTATACAAGACGACAAATCAGCCAACCGGGCGGGCCTCAATATCTTAGGCATTGACTGCTCCAAAAACGGATTTGAAACTGCAGTAGCTGAAGCAAGTCTATTGATTAATTTCAACAATGACCTCTCCCTCTCTTATCAAGAAAAGGAGCTGAAAAAGCTTTTCAAAGATACCAAAATTATTGCCTTTGCAACCCACGACAACGAATGCACAAAAATGGCAGACATTGCCGTCCCTGTTGCATCCTACAGTGAGTACACTGGCAGTATTATTAACTGTGACAACATCCTGCAGCATTTTCGCAAAGCGATAAAGAAGAATGACGATCTTACTGATATCTGCGAAATGGGTGTACGGCTTGGAAGTCCTTTGCAAAGGGACGAACAACGATTTTCTGAATTGCAGCAATTCATTAGCGCACTCAAGGAGTTTGAACCTGACAAAATCCCGGCGGAGGGATTGAACTTAAACGATAGCGAGGCTGCCAATGTCAATGCTTGATTATTTAATGATTGCCATTCGTGTGGCCTTCAGCGCCTTTGTTCCGCTCTGTTTCGTAGCCGTTTGTGTATGGATGGAACGAAGAGGCGCCGGTTATTTCCAGGATCGCTCAGGACCAAACCGAGCTGGAATCTTTGGTTTTAGAGCCGCAGGGCTGGTACAAAATCTTGCTGATGGTCTTAAACTTGCCTTCAAAGAAGATGTTATTTCAGACCATATCAAACACAAATTCTTCTTTGTAATTGCACCAATTATTGTCTTTTTTACTGCGGTTGTCTCGTTTGCTGTTGTTCCCTTCGCAGACACTCTGGTTCTAGGAGGCAAAAGCTATATAATGCAAGGGATTCCAATTGACTTGGGCATCCTTTGGTTTCTGGCTCTGGCAGGCTTCTCAGTTTACGGCATTATTCTCGCGGGCTGGTCATCCTCTAACAAATACGGAATACTTGGCAGTCTGCGCTCTGCGGCCCAGGTAATCAGTTACGAGATACCTATGGGGCTGGCAATTGTTAGTCTCCTTGTTGTCTATGGAACTGTTAACCTTAATGAAATGGCCCAATTTCAAGGAAAGCTTCTGTTTGGTTTCATCCCTATGTGGGGGGCAATTCTTCAGCCACTAGGCATGGTCATTTTCATCATTGCCGCTTTTGCAGAATGTAACAGAACACCTTTTGACTTGGCGGAAGGTGAAAGTGAAATTGTTGCCGGATTCCATGTGGAATACAGCGCCATGAAGTTTGCAGTCTTCTTTATGGGTGAATATGTGGCCATGTTCGCCTCAAGTGCAATAATCGTCACCCTGTTTTTTGGCGGTTATCAGATTCCGTTTCTTGCAACCGATACGCTCATAAAATTTGCCAAACCAGTTGCATTCCTTCTGATGGTCGTTCTTCCGATTGTTATGTACTTCTTTACCGGTTGGATAAAAAGGAGCAACGTCAGTCATTATCCACGTGAAAATGACCCACGCGTATTTGAGGCAAACATCTATATCAAATGTTTTTGGGGACTGACAGTGATCTTAGAGCTGGTCCTCATTGCTATACTTCTCAGTGCATCCGGTGGTGCCGCAGCCAACATCTTTGTAGCCCTGCTTCAGATATGCACGCTGTTACTGAAAGTTACCATGATGATTTTTGTCTTTATCTGGGTACGCTGGACCTTGCCGCGTTTTCGATATGACCAGCTACAAAAACTTGGATGGCAGATGCTCCTACCACTGGCTCTTCTGAACATCTTCATTACAAGCGCAGTTGTCGTGGCGTTGAGCTAAAGGAGGATGACATGGGTGCAAAAGTCAAAACAATAGAACGAAAAGGTTCGAGTCTGCAGGAAAGACTCTACCTCATTGAGATTTTCAAAGGTATGGGCAGGACATTCAGCCACTTGTGGAGGAACCTGCTCGACAATAGAAAACTCTACGTGCGCCATTATCCCGAGGTACAGCCTGAAATCCCGGTCCGCTGGCGCGGTCGACACCGACTGACGACCCATGAGGATCAATCGGTGAAATGTGTGGCCTGCTATATGTGCCAAACCAACTGTCCTGCAAACTGTATCATGATTGAGGCTGGTGAACGACTGGACGACAAGGCAGAAAAAATGCCGGTCAAGTTCAATATAGACCTGCTTGAATGCATTTATTGCGGTTATTGCGTCGAAGCCTGTCCTGTAGATGCGATTCGCATGGATACCGGGATTTACTCCGTCACTGGCAACAATAGGGAATCCTTCGTTCTTGGTCTCGAGGAGTTGCTCGCAACTCCTGGTGCCTTTTCCGACGAAGAATATAAGAAAGGGGGCGCTTGATATCATGTATGCTGAGTGGTTATTTATCGTGTTTTCAGTGCTGTCTGTTCTTGGCGCCATAGGGTTGGTATTATTTCGCCACCCGATGAGTGGGGCGATGAGCCTGATAGTGACAATGATCTCACTGGCTGGTCTCTACGCACTCCTATCCGCCAAATTGATTTTTGTCCTGCAACTGATCGTTTATGCAGGGGCAATCATGTCTCTGATCCTTTTCATTATAATGTTTCTGAATATTCAGACCAGCGATCTACCTGAGGAGAAAGGGCGATTTTACTACCTTCTTGGTGGGACAATTCTGATTATTCCTATTGCCTCTTTTCTCATTAAGGTAGTTAAAAGCTTGCCCGGCAGCCAGACGACTATTGTCGGTAACGGCTTTGGTGGCGTGAAAGAGGTTGGCCTGGTTCTCTTTCAAGACTGGTTGCTGCCCTTTGAAATTGTTTCCATTCTCCTGCTCGTGTCTCTTGTGGGTGCGGTTGTACTTGCAGGTAAGAGGAGGTTGAGCAAATGATCCAGAACTATCTCATTCTTAGTGTCATTCTCTTTTGTATTGGTATCCTTGGTGTTATATCGAGGCGAAATGTCTTTACGGTTTTTATGTCCATTGAGCTCATGCTCAATGCTGCAAATCTCGCTTTTATAACCTTTTCACGACTGCATGAGAGTATGGACGGTCATGTGCTCGCCCTATTGGTGATGGCGGTCGCTGCAGCCGAGGCTGCGTTGGCTCTCGCGGTAGTTATACTACTTCATAAGCATAAGGGTAACCTGGATACCAACGTATTCAGCCTGTTAAAAGGATGATTTCATGGAACATAATGCTACATATCTCGGATTAATACCCCTCTTTCCGCTTATTGGAGCGCTGGTAATTGGGCTTTTGCACATGCTTACCTGCACCAAACGCCCATTGTCTGAAAAGATGTATGGAGCCTTGGCTTGTGTTGGCCCAATACTTTCATTTTTCTTGGCCCTTGTTGCTTTTTTCCACCTAAAAGGGCTTCCGGCTGAAGAGCGCTTTCTAGCACACAACGTTTATACCTGGTTTGCCGTTGGTGACTTGCATATTAATATGGGTTTTTTGGCTGACCCGCTCAGTTCCCTATTCCTGCTGTTCGTCACCTTTATCGGCTCACTGATACATATATATTCTGTCGGCTATATGGCGGGTGACAAGAATTACGGTAAATTCTTCGCTTACTTAAACCTCTTCCTAGGCTCTATGCTGATCTTGGTTTTAGGAAGCGGTCCTGTTGTGATGTTTGTTGGCTGGGAAGGGGTTGGACTCTGTTCCTACCTGCTCATCAGCTTCTTTAGTGAAGACACCGACAATGTGCTTGCTGGCAACAAGGCCTTTATCGTTAACCGCATCGGTGATCTTGGGTTTGTTCTCGGCATGTCGGTCTTATTCTGGGCAATCGGGGCAGGCGGTTTTGACTATCTTGCCCTGCAGGCAAATGCTCATAATCTTACTTCTGCAATTGGAATTACCGTTTGTCTGCTTCTCTTTGTTGGGGCCTGTGGTAAGTCCGCCCAGATTCCTCTGTATGTCTGGTTGCCTGACGCCATGGCTGGTCCGACCCCGGTCTCAGCGCTCATCCATGCTGCGACCATGGTTACCGCCGGTGTTTATATGGTAGCCCGTTTTAGTTTTATTTATGCTCAGTTCCCAATCGCAGGTTCAGTAGTCGCCTGGGTTGGCATCCTGACCGCACTGCTGGCTGCTATTTTCGCAATGTTTCAAAAGGACATCAAAAAAATACTCGCCTACTCCACGGTCAGTCAACTTGGCTATATGTTTGCCGCAGTTGGTGTCACCGCTTATTCGGCTGGTATTTTTCACGTCTTCACCCACGCTTTCTTTAAGGCCCTGCTGTTTCTTGCTGCCGGTTCCGTCATTTATGCTCTTCATCATCAGCAGGATATATGGAAAATGGGTGGCCTGAAAGATAAACTTCCCAAGACTTACTGGACCATGATGATCGGCGCGCTGGCTCTCGCCGGTGTCCCTCCATTTTCTGGATTTTTCAGCAAGGATGAAATCCTTTTTTCTGCACTTGCCAATGGGCATACTGGAATATGGTTGATCGGAGTACTGGTTGCCGGAATGACCGCCTACTACACTTTCCGTATGATGTTCCTGGTTTTTCACGGAGAACCGCGCGATAAAGAGGCCTATGATCATGCCCATGAGCCGCCAGCTGTGATGACCATTCCACTCATCGTCTTGGCCGTGGGTGCAGCATTTGCCGGTGTACTGAATCTTCCTGCCATCTTTGGTGGTTCGCTCAATGTTTCACACTGGCTGGCGCCGAGTGTTGTCGAGCAGCATCCTCATGTGAGTATCTGGCTTGAGATCTTTGCAATCCTTTCCAGTGTCGCTGTCGTCGCAGTAGGAGTTTACATTGCCTATAAAAAATTCGGCCAGGGTGCTGAAGAACCTGAATTCACTGGTTTTGCAAAAGTCGGCTACAACAAGTTTTATGTCGACGAGATTTACAACGCAGTTTTTGTACAGACCTACAAAGGTTTTGGCTCTGTCATCAGCAGATTTCTTGAACCTAAGGTCACTGATAGTGGCGTCAAACTTTCCAGCTGGCTGTATCAGAAAGCAGGAATTGCTTTCAAGGCTTTGCAGGTTGGCTATGTCCGGATTTACGCAATTTATATGGTTATAGGACTGAGTCTTATGAGCCTCTTCCTATCTCAAACGATCAACTAGGTAAGGTGTAAGAATGTTTGAATATGCCCTTTCAGTCATGATCTTTTTGCCAATCCTCGCAGGAGTGGCAATGTTCCTCTTTCCCATCAGCAGGGGGGCATCCCGAATCGCAGGATTGATCGTTTCCCTGATTATCCTGCTCATGGGTGTTGAAATGTTCCTTGGCTTTACCGGAACAGGAGGTATGGAATACCTTGAGCACCGACCCTGGGTCGAATCCCTTGGCATCAGCTATGGTCTTGGGGTAGACGGTATTAGTCTCCTTGTTCTTATGACCGGTGCCATCCTGTTTCCCATGGTTTTTGCTATCTTTACAACCCAGTCAAAAGGATATTACGCCAATCTGCTTATTGCTCAAGGTGCAATGATAGGCGCTATTTGTGCAACTGACCTGGTACTCTTTTATATCTTTTGGGAAGTAATGCTGCTGCCTATCTTTTTTATGATCGGAATATACGGCGGTCCAAAAAGATTGCCGGCAACCTTGAAAATCACCATATACACTATAGCTGGCTCACTGTTGATGCTTGCTGCTTTAGTCTATGTGGGGGTTTCTTATCATAACCAATTTGGTAAATGGTCCTTTGATATAGTTCAGCTCAGTGCCCTTGACCTCGGAGGCGGCTTTGCAATCTTAGCCTTTCTCATGTTCATGGTGGCCTTTGCAATCAAGATTCCTCTTTTTCCTTTTCATACATGGTTACCCGACGCCTATACCGAGGCACCGACGGCGACAACGTTTGTCCTCTCTGCGATTATGGCTAAAATTGGTGTCTACGGCGTTATTCGTTTTGTCGTCCCTGTTTTTGAAATCGAATTCGCCAGATTCGCTATCCTTCTCTCTCTTGCAGGGGTTACGGGTATGATGTATTGCGGTCTTGCCGCTATTGCCCAGAAGGACATGAAGAGAATGTTGGCATTTTCTTCTGCCTCACATATGGGCATAATCGCCCTTGGTGTTTTCTGCATGAATGTTCAGGCACTCACCGGAAGTCTATTTCAAATTGCCGCCCACGCTACCAGCACCGGCGTACTTTTCCTTTTCGTCGGGCTGATGGAAGAGAGAATGGGAACCAGGGAAATTGGTGATCTTGGTGGTATTGCTTACCGCGCTCCTATCTTTGCGACCTTTTTTGCTATTGCCATGCTCGCATCTGTTGGTCTCCCAGGCACAAGCGGCTTTATCGGTGAATTCCTTATCATTCTAGGTGCTATCAAATTCAACGGTTTTATTGGCTTTCTAGCTGGAACGTCACTTATCATCGGAGTCTGCTACATGCTCTGGATGTTCCAAAGAGTCTTCTTTGAAAAAACCAATGATCGCACCATCGAGTTTCAAGACCTCAAGGTTTCTGAAATCCTAACCTTTCTACCTGTTATTATACTTATTATTGCCATGGGTATTTTTCCCCAGACGTTTATTAAAAAAATCGAACCGGCCGCTCAGCTTCAAGTTGCAAAAGTCTACGCCATGACTCAAAGCCAAGTTGCCGAAACAAAAGTCCCGACTCCTGGACACAACAACCACAAGAATTAAGGCAGGGTAACCACTATGCATGATTTTTTGTCCTTCCTCCCTCTTCTCATCATCTGTGCAGGTGCTATTCTGTTGATGCTTCTCTCCGCTTTTGAGAAGATCCAGGTAGAGATCGCATCTTTTGTCAGCATGGGGTTCTTTGGCGCTGCATTTTTCGTTCAACTGGTCGTTGGCTGTGGCCCTGAGACAGAACTTTTTGCTAAGGTGTTCAACGGGATGTTGGTTTCCAGCAATTTTACCATGGTTGCCGGACTTATCATCCTTGGATGCGGATTTTTCACCGCAATGAGCGCCAACAGCTATTTTAAGGTGAATCTTTTCTGCACTCTTGAATTCTACAGCATAATGATGTTTGCAGCCTGCGGCATGTTGCTTCTGACTATGGCACAGGAACTTATCTCCGCCTTTATTGCCTTGGAAATTATGTCGCTTGCCATCTATATTCTTGTTGGATACGATCGGGCAAATGTTACCGCAACAGAAGCTATCCTGAAGTATTTAATGCTTGGAGCCTTTGCTGGAGCGTTTTTTACCATGGGAACTGCTCTCATTTACGGTGCTGCCGCTACTACAAAATTTGCTTCTATTGCTGCATTTATCAGTTCCAATTCCGCATCCAATGCGCTGCTTATTGCTGGAGCATTTTTTATTTTTGTAGCATTTCTGTTTAAAGTGGCCGCTTTTCCGTTTCACGCATGGGTTATTGATGTCTATGATGGCGCTGCCGCACCAGTGACCGGTTTTATGGCAACTGCTCTTAAAACCGCAGTATTTGTTGTTTTTGCTAACTTTCTGGCAATGAGTGTTGATCTGCACAGTGACTGGATAACTTTTCTCTTCTATGTCTCTGTCTTTACCATGTTTGGCGGTAACCTCGTCGCAATAGGCCAGAGCAATCTCAAAAGAATGTTGGCAGCTTCAGGTATCGTCCACTCGGGCTATTTACTCATTGGTCTTGTAGCAATCAGCGCCGATAATTTTACTGGTAGTGTCATCGGTTATTACCTTGCCGCCTATGCAGTTGGTACGCTGGGTATTTTTGCAGCACTTTCTTATCTTGGTGGCGAGGGTGAAAAGCGAGCATCTTTTGAAGATTTTAAAGGATTGGCAAAGGTACGGCCATATTCAGCTGCGGCTATTACTGTCTTTCTCCTTTCCATGGCAGGTATACCGCCAACGGCCGGTTTCATGGGCAAATTTTATATAATCACGAGTGCTATTTCAGCAGGTCAAACTGCTCTCGCCGTACTCGGCGTAGTAAGTAGCATCCTTTCAATGTGGTATTATCTGCGCCTTATTATCAATATGTATTTTCACGATGCTGAGGACAGCTTTGAAATTAAGGGTTCACCGCTTGCGATCGGAGGTACCTTTGCCCTGGTGATCTGCGTTTTCGCCATAGGCCTTTATCCGATTGTTATTTAGTACCTTACAGATTGCTTTCTTGTCTTAGCCCTCAAAGGGGCGCCAAAAGAGTAACATGAAAATAATCTGTCTCAAGGTAACATATCCCGGTATTCTTTTCGTTTACCGTGGTTAATACCTTGGTAATCTTTTCTTGCTTTTTACCTCTTGAGTGGTGCTTGAAAAAGCTGGAAAATCACTTCTAAGTCACAAAATGTGGAGTCTGCGATATGAAAGTAAAAGATATTCTGGCCACCAAAGGAAGTCGGGTAGTCACCGTAGAAAAGAGCAGCAGTGTCATCGACGCCATGTCGATCTTTTCAGCTAACCGGGTTGGCTCACTGCTTGTTATGGACAAAGACAACAATATCCTCGGAATTATTGGTGCGCGGGATGTCTTAATGGCCGTAATTAATCACCTTGATAACCTCAAGACCCTCACTGTTGAGACAATCATGACCACCAACCTAATCGTTGGTACCCTTGAAGATAGTGTTGATTATATCCTGGCTGTAATGACGGAAAACAGGGTACGCCATATCCCTATTCTCGAAGGCAAAGAACTAAAAGGGCTCGTCTCCATTGGAGATGTTGTGAAATCACAACTCAAGGAAAAAGACGTAGAAAACAAATATCTGAAAGATTATATAGCTGACAAATATCCAGGTTGATTTTCACACTTTTTGCAAAACACGCTTAATGTAAATCGAAGACAACCTTAGCTATTGACTTTAGTAGCTGCTCTTTAGAAATAAAAAAGCTTTCTTCCAATACCTCCGGAAGAAAGCTTTTTTTTGTGCCACATGCCGATCAAAGCACCAAATGAACGCTACAGACCACTTGATGCTCTTACCTACAGCGACTTATCGATATATCAATTATCTTTTTTATTATCGAAATACTTCTTGGTTTCTGAAACCACAACCGGAGTCAAGAACAGTAAACCGATAAGGTTTGGAATTGCCATCAGGCCATTCAAGGTATCGGAAATATTCCAAACCAAACTGAGTTTAGCCATTGCTCCGACTCCAACAAAACAGACAAAGACAACACGGTATGGCAATACTGCCTTCACGCCGAAAAGATACTCAATTGATTTCTCGCCATAGTAACACCAACCAAGGATGGTTGAGTAAGCAAAAAGGATAATACCAATCGTTACAACATGTGCACCACCTGGCATACCAGCAGCAAACGCCATGGTGGTCAATTCAGCACCGGTTTCACCATTTGACCAGAGACCACTCATAATGAGAACCAGTCCCGTCATTGTACAAACAACGATGGTATCGATAAAGGTCTGAGTCATTGATACCAGTGCCTGGGTGATCGGGCTTTTAGTTTGTGCCGCAGCTGCAGCAATCGGAGCACTACCAAGGCCTGACTCGTTGGAGAAGACACCACGTGCTACACCCATCCTGATTGCAAGCATGATGCTTGCACCGGCAAATCCACCAACCGCAGCTGTAGGATTAAAGGCTTGCTTCACAATAAAAACCAAAGCTGCAGGAACCTCAGCTATGTTGGAAATAATGATATAAGTTGCGCCGCCCATATAGAAAATGATCATGATCGGCACCAGTACACCGGTGACCTTACCAATTTTCTTGATACCCCCTAAAACGACAGCAGCTGTACAGACCATCAGGACAATACCAGTTACCATTGGTGGTATATGATAGGTCGCTTCAACTGCATCGGCAACGGAATTTGACTGCACCATATTGCCAATACCAAAAGCGGCAAAAGATGCAAAAACAGCAAAGATGGTTCCAAGCCAGGGCATATTCAACCCTTTGGAGATATAGTACATGGGACCACCACTCATCTCGCCATTTTCATCGACTTCCCTGTATTTCACAGCCAGGACCGCCTCAGCATATTTGGTCGCCATACCGACAAGCCCGGTTATCCACATCCAGAAGAGTGCACCTGGTCCACCCACAGCAATTGCAGTAGCCACACCTGCAATATTACCGGTACCAACTGTTGCTGAAAGTGCAGTCATCAGAGCCTGAAAATGGGTGATATCTCCAGGTTCATCACTATCCTCTTTACGTTTAATTAAAGCTAAATAGAGTGCATAACCAAGTTTTCTAAATTGAAGACCTCGCAACGCAAAGGTCAACCAGAAACCTGTGCCGACAAGCAATATCAACATTGGCGGACCCCAGGCAAAGGCACCAATTTTTCCAACAATTGTATCTAGCGTACTCAAAAATTCCATGAGTTCTCTCCACTTTTATTATGGACGTTTATCCTCATCCCCAAAAGGGAACAAGCACGCTTATGAAGTTTTTCTTTAACAGTACTTCCTCAAACAAGGTATGCAAAACCGACACAGGCCCCAACTCTATATGTACACAATCGTCAACAGACCAGTAATGGCTATGATGTTTTGTTCCCAAGCGACTGATCTGAGTCTTATGACTCATTGGCACAAGTGAAAAAGTAACAGCAGAATGATAAATATCGATGTCCTATCAAGAATCCCAGCTCAAGGCTCATTTTCCATATAAAACGGCAATGAATAGATATTACGAACTGAGTATGTAAAAATGTGAAGCACACTTTTACATTAATGTAATATACTAATAGATAGGCATTTTTTTAGTAAGCGCAATTAATCTCTCCCTGACGGAACTCCGCCTAACTACCTATTTATACGTTACTTGCACATCATTTTTTTATTTTTACGTAAAGCATTGAGTGTTAATATATTTCACATTTTTGTGATATTCACTCTGTAAAAACCGGTTCTGCACAGCAGTTAAGCCCTTGTATCTCCAGATAAAGATTGGTGCTAACAAGAATTTACTTTGTAAAACAGTTTATCTTTGCTACTTTGTCTCAGAATGCACCCAAAACTGGCTAGACCAGGTAATTTTAAAACCAAAAAAGGAGATATCAGCCATGAAGAGACTTGTTACTACACTCGTTTCCTGTTCCGCATTGCTTATGGCAGGAACCGCGTTTTCCGCAGATACAATTAAAATCGGCTACAACATACCGATGACCGGTGACATTCCAAAAGTTGGTGAATCTTCAAAGTTTTCAGCTGAAATGCTCAAAGCTGATATTAATGGTGCCGGCGGTCTGGAAGTTGGCGGTAAAAAATATATGCTCGAGTTTGTTTATGAGGACAATGAAGCAAAAGCTGAATCTGCGGTCACCACAGCCCTGAAGCTGATTGAAAAAGACGAAGTTCTCGCAATGATCGGTCCGAATTCCAGCAAGCAGGCAGTTCCTGCCGGACAAGTTGCAGATGACAATCAGACTGTAATGGTTACCCCTTGGTCCACCAATCCGGATACAACTCTAGATCGACCATGGGTTTACCGTGCAGCATTCCTCGACCCATTCCAGGGCCCAGTGGCAGTCAACTTTGCAGTTAAAACTTTTAATGCCAAGACAGCTGCCGTTCTGTACGACCTGTCCAATGATTACTCCAAAGGCCTCGCCGAGATTTTTCGCGATGAATTTGAAAAGAAAATGGGCGCAGATACTGTTGTAGCTTTTGAAAGCCATGGTACCAAAGATCAGGACTTCTCTGCTCAACTCACTAAAATCATCAGCGGTAAGCCTGATTTCATCTTTCTACCCGACAACTACAACCAGGTAGCACTAATCGTCAAACAGGCTCGCCAACAAGGCTACACTGGCCAGTTTATGGGTTCTGATGCATGGGGTTCCTCTGAGCTCATGACACTTTGCGGCGATGACTGTAAAGGTCTCTATTTTTCCACCCATTACGCTGCAGCTGGTGCCACTGGTGCAACCAAAGAATTTATTGATCGCTACACCAAACAATACGATTATGTTCCAGATGATGTTGCTGCTCTCACCTGGGATGCAACCCGCATCGTTCTGCAGGCGATTCAGGATACCGGCGGACTCACTGGAAAACTCAAAAAAGATCGTAAAGCTGTCCGTAAAGCCATGGCCGCTATTCCATCTTTTGACGGTATAACCGGCAGTATGAAATTTGACGAACAGGGTGACCCCGTCAAATGTGCTGTTGTTGTTAAAATCAGTGATGCTGGTGCCTTTGAGTTCACCGAGTCAGTATGTCCTGAGTAGTAAGCATCTTAGTACCTTAGAAATCATTTTCTTCGTTTTTCGAGCAGAGAATGATTTCTTGAAAGTATTTATCCCGACTTATTTTTCATCTGTCGGGGTTAGGCAAAAGCTATATTGCTATTCCAACAGGCCGGGCACATGTCCGGCCTGTTTTTACCTGTCAACTTAAGGAACCTTGAATATTAGGCTTTAAACGTAAAAAGCAACTATTCAAGGTTGCCATAAAAAGAAGGCTCTGGCTTTCGGTCGCTCCAGGCATTGAGATTTCAATGCCAACTGAGGATCAGAGGAAAGGGCTAGAGGCATTTTATGTTAGAGAGCATTATCCAGAACCTCATTAACGCACTGCAATGGGGGAGTTTTTACGCCCTTATCGCTCTGGGCTATACTATGGTGTACGGAGTATTGACGTTGATCAACTTCGCCCATGGTGACGTGTTCATGGTTGGAGCGTATATAGCCTTCTTCATTGCATCCTTCATCCTGAGCGTTCTCGGGCTGCCGGGGTGGGTAGCACTGGCTCTTACTATTCCTCTCACCATGATTTTAACTTCCATGGTCGGTGTTTCACTCGAACGAATTGCCTATCGGCCTTTGCGGCGAAAAGGTGCGCACCGGCTGTATGTCGTTATCACCGCACTCATGTGTGGGCTTATACTTGAGAATGCCAACCTGGCCATTTTTGGAGCGAGCAGAAAGGCATTTCCAGAGCTCATCACTACACATGTATACACTATCGGTGGGGTAACTTTCACCAACCTCAAAATCGCTGTCATCATTACCGCTATCCTATCTTTTTTTATATTGCAGTGGATTGTTACCCGGACCAAAGTCGGCATGGCGATGCGAGCCATCTCCTATGACAAGTTTGCTGTACCTTTAATGGGCATTCCCATAGACAGTATCATCGTGATCACCTTTGCGCTCGGTTCTGGTTTTGCAGGACTCGCAGGCATCTTCTTTGCCATGAGTTACCCAGTCTTAGAACCGTACATGGGCGCGTTGATTGGCTGGAAAGCTTTTATTGCTGCTGTTGTCGGCGGGATTGGAGATATCCGGGGTGCTTTTCTCGGAGGCTTTCTCCTCGGTGCGGTGGAAATTCTGGTCGTTGCATTTTTTCCATCCACCTACCGGGACTTGATCGCTTTTACAGTACTACTAATAATTTTGTCGATCAAACCGACTGGTCTTTTTGGCATTGCCAAAACCACTAAGATATAAGGGGAAGGTAATGAAACCAATTTTGCAACGCTATTCGGTTCATATGCTCCTTGTTCTTGTGGGTGGTATTGTCACATACCTTGCATATGAGGAAGCAATCGGCCTCTACACACTTTCTGTGTTGATGTTTATGGGGGTGAATATCATTCTCTCCACCAGCCTCAATCTTGTAAACGGCAATATGGGAGAGTTTTCCTGTGGTCATGCGGGCTTTATGTGCGTGGGTGCCTATGTGTCCTCTATCTTAGGAGTTCTGCTCTTTTCAAAAGACAAGGTTTTCGGAGCACCTCTTCTGGATCCGTCTCTGGCATTATATTGTTTCCCACTCATAATACTTGCAGGAGGACTTGTTGCAGCTGTTGCAGGATTGCTGGTTGCTCTGCCTTCTTACAAGACCCGTGGCGACTACCTGGCAATCATCACTATTGCAGCCAACTATATTATCATCAGTCTTATCGAAAATCTTGGTGTCATCGGTGGTTCCCGCGGATTTATGGGAATGAAGAAAGTGGTAAACGCCATGAACGATACCGTGGATTTACCCTGGATGGTTATCTGGGTCTTCTTGTTCACGGTGTTTACTGTGTGGATTTTACGCCGTTATAACTCCTCAACCTTTGGTAAAGGTGTTTCTGCCATTTGCCAGGACGAGGTTGCGGCCGAGATAATGAGCGTAAATACCAACAAAATGAAAACAATTACCTTTATGCTCTCTTCCGGTCTTGCCGGAGTCGCAGGCGGTCTTTTTGCCTACATCATCGGGTATGTAAACCCGGGTAGCTTTAATATCTTAAAATCCACAGAAGTTCTGGTCATGGTATATCTTGGTGGTATGGCATCGCTTTCAGGTGCTGTTATGTCCGCCATGCTGTTCACCGTTCTCCTTGAACTGCTCCGCCCCCTGCAGATCATCAAGTGGGTTGTCATACCGCTGCTCCTGATCATCGTTATGCAATTCAGGCCGGAAGGCATCATGGGCAACCGTGAACTCTCCGATATTTTTCCGAAGCTGAAACGTTTTTACCGGTTTAAATGATTATGCAGACACAAAACACTACAACACCCTCAGCTCCGGTTCTTGAAATTAACAAGATGACACAGCGATTCGGTGGTCTGACCGCTGTGTCTGATTTTAGCGTAACTCTCGGCCATAACGAGATTGCCGGCCTGATCGGACCAAATGGTGCCGGAAAAACCACTGTCTTTAATCTCGTAAGTGGCTTTTACCAACCTACCGAGGGTAAAATCATCATCAACGGGCAGCCGACAGCAAAGCTCAAACCCCATAAAGTTACGGCTCTTGGTGTTGCCAGGACCTTTCAGAACATCAGGCTCTGGAATCAGATGTCGGTCCTCGACAATATTCGGGTCGCCCAGCACGGTAAACTTGATTATGGTTTTTTACAGGCTATCCTCCGCAGTAAAAACTACTTCAAATGTGAAGAGCGAATTGAGGAAGAAGCCCGGGAGCTCCTTAAGGTATTCGATCTCGACAAATATGCCGATGAACTTCCCACTAATCTACCATACGGGTTGCAGCGCAAGCTTGAAATTGTCCGAGCGCTGTCTGAAAAACCAAAGCTGCTCCTGCTTGATGAGCCAGCCGCCGGCCTGAACTCAGTCGATATTCAAGAACTTATTAGACTGGTGCGATGGATCCATGAAACCTTTGACGTTACCATATGGATGATTGAACATCACATGGACGTCATGATGCAGTTGTGTACCGACATCAAGGTCATCGACTTCGGGCAGACAATTGCAGAAGGAACTGCCGAACATGTCCGCAACCACCCTGCGGTTATCACCGCATACCTGGGAGACGATAATATATAATGCTGCTTTCTGTTGAAAATCTCATAGTCAAATACGGTAATATCCAGGCACTGCACGGCATCAGCTTTAACGTTAATGAAGGTGAGATAGTCACCCTTATCGGAGCAAACGGCGCAGGAAAAACAACCAGTCTTCACTCTATCACCAGGCTGCCGCCACCGGAAGCGCCGAAAGTTATTTCAGGGGATATTAAATTTAAAGGCGAGTCAATCCTGAAGACCCCACCCGATTCGGTTGTAAAAGATCTGAAATGCGCGCTGGTGCCGGAAGGAAGACATATCTTCGGCAACCTGACAGTAATGGAAAATATGACCCTAGCCACCTATTCCAGGGAAAAGGGTGTCGATTTTGAGCCGGAATACAAAAGGATTTTCAAGCTCTTCCCGCGTCTTGAAGAACGCAGGTCTCAGCGGAGTGAATCTCTCTCAGGCGGAGAGCAGCAGATGCTTGCTGTGGCCCGGGCATTGATGACCGGGTGTACTTTCCTGCTCCTCGATGAACCGTCCATGGGACTTGCCCCAGTACTTAAATACGAGCTATTTCGAACCTTGAAGCACTTAAATGAGGAAGGTATGACTATTCTGCTCATTGAGCAGAATGCCAACCTCGCCCTGCATCTTGCCCACCGCGGCTATGTTCTCGATACCGGAGAAATCGCCGCCGAAGGTACCTCTAAACAACTGCTTGGTAATCCCGAGGTTAAAAAAGCCTACCTTGGAGGGTGAGTAAAGTAATCCTTCACCCACAGTACTCTATAAGGTAGTCAATCGAGATACAAGCTAAGCCAGTAGGGAAAAGAGACCACAGACATGTGCCATGATACCTGGATTATGATTGAAAGACTATTTGTCTAGTATATTGATAATCAACAGCCTCCAGTCATGGCGAACATTTACTCCTCCTATCCATTTTGAGTTGTGAGGGGCAGCGAAATTTTAGTTTTTTTTGGGGGTGGGTGGGTGGTAATTAGCTGAAATTTTATGGATTATAAAAAAAATGCTCTCTCTATTATTTTAAGCGGAGACCTCGCTTCCACTGACCAAGTGCCTCCAGAAAAACTTTGGGAACTGTAGCAATCTTTTCAGCCTGGTAATCATATACAACTACTCCAGTTTCAGCCAGGACCATCAGATCATCACCTCTCTGTATCTTGTAAAAGATGCGGAAACCTTTTTGTTCAATTTCATCGATCTCTGAAGCAATGATGATCTGGTCACCCAGGTACCCTTGCATTTTATAATTAACCACCAGATCGGCAATAACAATACCTGTATTAGGATCACCCAGGGCAAATTCGGCATAGCCGATTTTGTTGAACATATCGATTCGAGCTTCATTGATCAAACCAACCACTGCATCATTGCTTAAATGATTGGCATAATTGATATCTCGTATCTTTAAACAGGTGTGATACTGAAAAGAATAGTCCGGTCTTGCGCTAAGTTTTGTTTTTGGCATTTTTTAAGAGGAGTAATGTTAATCTAGGTCGATATCTCATCGACAATATCATGGTGCAGGGCCTCAGCCCTTTTTCTTGAGGGTCTGTTTTATTTTTGCCATATTCACGGGCTGAACAGTATCAACGATCCATTGCCGCATTGCCAAACCCTCTGGGCTTGACTGATTATAGCTCATGAAATCCAATTTGATGGCAAGGGATTCTGCAACCATAGTCATCAGGATCGGCCAGATATTACCAATATCGCCAATTATTGGCAAACTACCTGGCAACCTTGAAAAGCCAGACATTTCCATTCTGAAAGGCAGGCCAGTTACCTTTGTTTTTGGCAGCCCCTTGATAACAGTATTTGAGATTTCGCCAGAGTCTCTCTCTTTCTGCCAGATCGCCTCAAGGTTGGGGTCGAGGTCCATGCGAATAATTTTTTTGTCTCTTAGGGAATAAGTCCATTCATCCTGCCAGTCGGACCAGACACCATGGCCGGTAAATGTTTCTAAGGGGCCGTCGTGGATTTCCTGGCTAAGGGCAATGGCTGACTCAATTATAATATCTGCAGAGTCAAACAATTGAGCAACTTTCAAGGACCTCTCTGAAACAGGTATTGAATCCCCAATCGCAAAACCAACCTTTCCCCCGCCAACCAGCTGGGGGATAGTGACGAGGACAGGTAAGCCGGTCTGTGCTCCTGCTCCCAGCATGGTCATTGGATCGGCACCCAAGCCGGCAACCTCTTCAAAGGGCTTGCCGGTCGATCTGCACAATTCGAGGATCTCCCCTGAAAGTATTTCTGTTTTCAAGCCCATCGGATACGCCATGTTCCCTGCAGCTTTAATGACACTATTTCCTGGACTGCGAATCAGTTTGTCGTAAAAATCCGGGTCAAAAAACGATTCGTTTTTAAATTGTTCATGCTGCTCTAAACTCAGCATGGTTGCTTCAAAGACGTTAAAATAATTCTGCCTGGTCGGGTCAAGTCCAAGTAAAGTCGTATCGATTCGTTTAACGATGTCGAGAGTTCCCGCAAGTTCGTGGCTAATAACCGCAGAACTCGTCGTTGCACTATCCACAATGCCCTTATGCATCAGTTCAGCAATGAGGGTGGTGACTCCCTCATGGATATTCGGGCCGCTACCTATGGCAACTGCAATCTTGCCGCCTTTTTCCTTGGTTTTTACAATGAGATCTTTGGCATACAGAATACGTTCCCGGGTGTGGGGAGGCAGAGAATTAAAGAAGACATTAATTATTTTATTTTTTGTTATCATATCTATTTCTTACATACTTATTTTCATGAAAAATTACAGAATAGCACGTCTACATGCATTTATTCGGGCTACCATCAGCCAGTGTTATATCTTAAAATATCGCTGAAGAACATTGTAAACCATAGGGTAAGGGAAAAAATGAGCGAATAGTTCAAACAACCCTGAGTTGCTATACTAAATTATTTTTTAAACAAAATAATGAGATTACAATGTATAAAGGTAGTTAATAAAACAAACTAACCCCCTGTAACTTATCTGGTGAAAATATGATTTCCTCTTTTAGCCTGAAGGCTCCTCCACAGATTATTTTTGGGCCGGGAAAACTCACAGCACTTAAAACAAACATTCTTCGATTCGGGTCACGACCCTTGCTGGTACTGGGGAGCGGCTCCTTTTTAGAAACTGATTATTACCATATAGTTAAAAAAATATTTTCAAAACTGGCAATCCGTTTCCAATCCGTACATATCGGTTCGGAACCTTCGCCGGAAATGATCGATACAATAGTTGCAGACCCTTGTTATGCAGATATCGATCTGATCATCGCCATAGGTGGTGGCTCAACCCTCGACGCAGGAAAAGCCATTTCAGCCATGCTGGCAGAAGGCGGTAAGATCACCCGTTTTTTAGAGGGTGTTGGGTCCGAAACTCCCAGCGGGAAAAAACTCCCTATCATCGCCATTCCCACAACCTCTGGCACCGGCAGTGAAGCTACCAGTAACTCAGTGATCAGTTCTGTTGGCAAGCAGGGCTTTAAAAGCTCCCTCCGCCACGACAATTACATTCCTAACCTTGCCCTGATCGACCCGAGCTTAACCCTGTCCTGCCCACAAAAATTAACCGTTGCATGTGGCCTTGACTGCTTTACCCAACTCGTTGAAGGATATCTCTCAACAAACAGTTCATCGCTTACCGATGCACTGGCCCTTGACGGCATCAGGGCCATCCACAGATCATTGCGCTTGGTATGTGGTGATGGCAATAATCTACCGGCAAGAGCTGACCTCTCCTACAGCGCCCTGCTCTCGGGAATTGTGCTTGCAAATAGTGGGCTCGGCACTGTACACGGTTTTGCATCTGTTATAGGGGGCCGTTTTGCCATTCCCCACGGGGTAGTTTGTGGAACTCTTATGGCTCCGACAAATCGACTCACCCTGAAAAGTCTGAGAGCAAATGCCAGCCCTCACCCCGCACTCACCAAATACGCAAAGTTAGGTGAAATATTTTCTGACCAAAAACACAAACCGGACGACTGGTACCAGGATTCTTTCATCGAAGAGCTGGAACGTCTTACTACCGAACTAGACGTTCCAAAAATAAGTGCGTATGGAGTGAGGAGTGCTGACATTAAAGATATTGTGAGCAGAACTGGTAATAAATACAACCCGGCCCAGCTGAACGAAGAAGAATTGGCTGACATTCTTTTCAGCAGAATCGATAGTTCAATACCCCAGTAACTGAGAAATGATTTTCTTATCTTTTACAGGAAAATCATTTCGTAAAATAACTCATCCCTTCGAGGAGTGCTCTTTTCAGTGCCCCCTGGAGGGGTACTCTTTTTCTGCAGGTCTAAAAATTATAAGACAAGGCAAATTGATGCATATTGAGACTGGCATTATGATCGTAAATACCTGCATTGGATTGGTGATAGTAGACATATTCCAAGCCCCAGTGTTCAGCTAAGACAAACTGCACGCCAAGCTTGGAGGCGAGTAAAAATGCTCCGCCAAGATCATGGTCATCAAATTCGGTTTCGCCTGTCATGAAACCTGCACCAAAACCGACTATAAAGTTGACCGCCTCATGAGGGCTAAGGATCACCTGGGGCATAAGGGAAAACCTGCCCGTCCCGGTATGACCGGACCCAGATTCCCTGAGCAGGGCTGCACTGAATTCAATGTCCGTTGCAACATTCCAGGTTTCACCAAGAGTTGTCTTATAGGGAAGTGGCTGCCGCCAAAAGATTTCGTATTGCTCTAGATCCTTGTTGCCACGAAACTGAGTACCATATCCAACGCCTAATTGAGTGGACATCTCCGCAAATGATGATGTTACACTTATTACTATAAACAGAAGAGCAAAAGATAAGATTTTTGAGGTATTCATAATTAGAATTTTTAAAATTGATGTAAAATAATAAACTATAATATCAGTTAACTGGATACATAAAAAAGCCCAGTGAAAACTGGGCCTTCATCTGTTAAATACCACAGTGCTAAATTCGACCTTCGACAATATCCCTCCCGAACTGCTCAGCCCGGGCAACCTCGTCTGGAACTTCCAAGACTGCTTTCCGCTTATCTACCCCTTTGACCAGCAACTCCCCACCATACTCCACATCCATGGCATCATAGATATATCTGGTGGTTAAAATGCTGCAATCGAATATTTTCGGCCCCTTAGTGGCTGCAGTAGACAGGAGATATCCTTTACGGCCTTCGGTCTCGCGAAATCTTTCTTTCAGCAGATATCTCCTTGCCCATCGAGCCTGAAATCTATCGCCAAATATTTTACATTGAGCAGATATGCCATAAAAATAGACCGGACTGACCAATAATAATCGGTCGGCATCATCTACCGCCTTGAAGATTTCCGTCATATCGTCTTTGACAACACAAATCCCGGTTTTATCGCAGCCACCACATCCCTGACATGGACGCAAGTCTAAATTGTTGAGTCGGATGTATTCAACAGTGCTGCCAGCCTGTTCCACAGCTTCGGCAACTTTTTGGGCCAGTGTCTCACCGTTTCCCCCTTTCCGAGGACTTCCCAACACAACCAGCATTTTCATAGCGTATTCTCCCGTTCAACATTTGTGTATGTGATTCTGGCACCTTGTCTGATTTCTATCAACTGTCCAAAGCAAATTTCACTAAACTTTTACCACCTTTCGCTCTTTTCTGTCAGGCTGAATTGCGAAAAAAATTATTTAATTAGGTCATAACAATAATCCTCCAGACTTTTTAACATTTTTATGATTAATTTTTCAACTAAGCTCTATACAGAGACAGACATTTAGATTGCATGAGAATGAGATTTATTGTTAATAAAACTAATGAATAAGACAAACACAACAATTTTTGCAATTAAACGGTATGCACTCCACGATGGACCAAACATCAGAACGACCATATTTTTTAAGGGTTGCCCCCTAAACTGTCACTGGTGCCACAATCCTGAAGGAATTGATTTTAAAATAGATATTGTCACACTGCCCAGCAAATGCGTTGGTTGCAATGAGTGTATCGACAATTGCCAGGATCAAGCCTTGCAACTCACTCCTAATGGTATCCAGCGAAACACCGCTGCCTGTACCTCCTGCCAAACCTGTGTTGAGACCTGCCCTGCTCTGGCCCATGAGGCAACTGGCCGATCAATGACAACCGATCAACTCCTGAACGAAATAAAAAAAGATCTCCCCTTTTACGACCAATCAGGTGGAGGAGTCACCATCTCGGGAGGAGAACCGCTCTCTCAACCGGAAAGCCTCCTGGCCCTGCTCCAGGAGTGTGGCGCTCTCGGTATCAACAGGACAGTAGATACCAGTGGCTTTGCACCAACCGAGACCCTTAAGCACGTTGCCAGGCATACTGACCTGTTTCTTTTTGATCTCAAACATATGGATAACAACCAGCATCGACACTATACCGGAGTTGCCAATGACTTAATTTTGCATAATCTCAAAACACTGTCTGAATACGGGCAACCAATGAGAGTTCGTTTTCCGCTTATCCCTGGTATGAATGAGGATGAAAACAATATCAAAGCAACCGGGATATTTATTGCAAATTGTAAAAGCGTCCAAGGCATTGACGTTTTGCCTTACCACCCTTCTGCAACAGCCAAATACACAAAACTTGGCCTTGCATACAAGGGAAAGAAATTCACTGTCCCATCACAGGAAAAGATAATAGAGACAGTAAAATTACTAAAGAAATACATATCGGATGTCCAGATCGGAGGATAACATGAATAGCCGGATAACAAGACTGCGGAAAGAGAGTTTTGACAAAAAACCATCCATTTCCATCGAAAGGGCACTTCTGGAAACCGAATTCTACAAAGAAAACAGTGGCAAGTACTCTCTTCCCATTTTGCGCGCCTTCTGTTTCAAACATCTCTGTGAACACAAAAGCCTGTATATTGGCGAAGGCGAGTTGCTTGTCGGCGAACGCGGCCCGGCACCTAAAATGGTTCCGACCTTTCCGGAACTGACCTGTCACAGTGCCGAGGACCTGAGGATACTCAACAACCGGGATATGACCAGCTATCGAGTGGAAGAAGAAGATATCAAGCGCTACGAAGAGGAGGTCATCCCTTACTGGCAAGGGCGATCCATGCGTGACAGGATCTTCAGTGAAATCCCCGAAGACTGGCGTAGAGCCTATGAAGCCGGGCTATTCACCGAATTCATGGAACAGAGAGCACCGGGCCATACCGCACTGGACGGCACCATCTACACCATGGGTATGGTTGATTTTAAAGAACGG
>Ga0209475_10001326_pt1 | contig 32314 bp, 35 predicted proteins | sample tdDd471_FD_187128 | JGI IMG/M metagenome (GOLD analysis project Ga0209475, IMG submission 187128) | Marine sediment microbial communities from the Atlantic coast under amendment with organic carbon and nitrate - tdDd47.1 (SPAdes)... | ecosystem: Environmental > Aquatic > Marine > Coastal >... | reverse complement strand
AAGCCGTTGATCAGGAAGACCTCCTTGCCATCGACCTCGTAGGGCAGGCGTGCCGTGATGTGGTTGTAGACCAGATCGGTCATGCCGAAGTGGTCGATCAGCCGATAGCAGGCGGCGAGCTCGACCCGGAGCTTCCATTCCTCCTCGCTGTACCTGGCAGGGCGGCGGGCGCCGGAGAGCGCGGTCACGGACATCGGGTTCCTCCCTTGTTCGGTTTGCCTGACCGTAGCACCGCGTGGCCCCGGCTCAACCTCCGGAACGGTCCTTCAGCAGGTCGCGGATCTCCTCCAGCAGCACCTCCTGGCGCGGCGGGGCCGGCGGTGCCTTCGGCGCCTCGGCTTCGGCCTTCTCGAAGCGCCGGCGCAGGGCGTTCATCTGCCGGACCACGAAGAACAGCGCCCAGGCGACGATCGCGAAGTTGATCAGGGCGTTGATGAACTTGCCGTAGGCCAGCACCGGGACACCGGCGTCCTTGGCGGCGGACAGCGAGGCCGGCGCCTCGCCCGACTTCAGCACCAGGAAGTAGTTCGAGAAGTCGATCCCGCCCATCAGCACGCCGATCGGCGGCATGATCACGTCGTTCACCAGCGACTGCACGATGCCGGTGAAGGCGGCGCCGATGATGATGCCGACCGCCAGGTCGACCACGTTGCCCTTGAGGGCGAATTCCCGGAACTCCTTGAGCATGCCGTCCTCGCGTCGATGTGGAGCGCACGCCCCATTAGATCGCGGATTCGCACGACTGCACAGCCGTTTGCGGGGTCGACCCGGGCGTCCGGATGGCGCATCGTGATCGGCGGACAGGTCGGAGGAAGCGAAGCATGGCGGGCGCGCTGGCGGGCAAGGTCGCCCTGGTGACCGGGGCCGGAAAGAACATCGGGCGGACGATCGCGGCGATGCTGGCGGGCGACGGTGCCACGGTCGTGGTGAACGGCCGCAGCGACCGCGTGGCGGTCGACGCGGTGGTCGCCGAGATCGAGGCGGCCGGCGGGAAGGCCGTCGGCTGGATGGCCGACGTTTCCGAGGAGCCGGCGGTCGCCCGGATGATGGAGGGCGTGGTCGCCGAGCTCGGCGGCGTCGACATCCTGGTCTCGAACGCCGGCTTGCGGCGCCAGACCCCGTTCCTGGAGATGGGCTACGCCGAGTGGCGCGAGATCCTGTCGGTGGCGCTCGACGGCGCCTTCCTGATGGCACGGGCGGCGGCCCCGAGCATGGTGGCGCGCGGCGGCGGGGCGATCGTCGCGCTGTCCGGCGTGTCGACCCATGTCGGCACCCCGAACCGCTGCCACGTCTCGGCCTCCAAGGCCGGGCTCGAAGGGCTGATGCGGGCGCTGGCGGTCGAGCTGGCGCCGCACGGCATCCGCTGCAACTGCGTGGCGCCCGGTGCGGTCGACACCCAGCGCGGGGCCTCGGCCGGCGCCCTGCCGCCGAGCCTGACCGGCGGCGCGATCCCGCTCGGCCGCAAGGCCTCGGTCGACGACATCGCCGGCGCCGTGCGCTACCTGGTCGGCCCCGAGGGCGCCTACGTCACCGGCCAGACCCTGCACGTCAACGGCGGGACCTTCCTGACCTGAGCAAGCGGACGCGGGAAGCCCGGCTTGAGCCGTCCATAGGGTGGGCGTACCGTTCACCCATGGAAGACACGCCGATGGTCGACCCCAGTTGCGAACTGATGCTCGAACAGCTTCGCCAGATTCGGGCGACACAGGTTGTGCATAGCCGGAGATTCGACGAGGTCCTGCATCGCCTCTCGGCGGTTGAGATCGGCTTGGCCGGATTGCGACGCGACCATGCCGGCGACGCCGAGACCGTGGCGCATCTGCAGGCCCGGATCGACCGCGTGGAAGGCCAGATCGACCGGATCAACCAGCGCCTAGAGCTGACCGACAGCCCGGCCTGACAGTCAGTCGCGTCGGTTGCGCGGCGGCGCCAGCAGGGCCAGCCACGGCGCCCACGCCGCCTGCGCCATCCGCATCCAGAACAGGGCAGGATTCGCCATCTCGAACAGCCGGGCGGACGTCTCGAACGGCGGCACCGTCGTCAGCGTGACCTGCACCTGCTCGGCGTCGCCGTCCCAAGCCCGCCGGTGCAGCACGTCGACGTCCAGGTTCGGCAGGCGGGCGTTGATCCGGGTCTCGTCCCACTCGGGTGGGTCTCGGCCTTCAGGCATAATTGGGGCAGGCATTCCGGGCTCCGTGGTCGCCTCGGCGGATGCTAGCACGCCGGGCGGGACGGCGGACTACTCGCTGCCGACCAGCCGGGGCCGGTCGGGGGCGGCGGATACCCGCTCGGGCTCCTCGACTTCGACCTCGCGGATGCGCTCGGCCCGCTTGTCGATCTTCTCGGTCGAGATGCGGATCTGCCGCATGTCCTCGTCGGCCTGCCGGAAGTGGTTCTGCAGCTTGCCGACCCGGTCGTCGAGCCGGCGCACGTCGTCCAGCAGCCGCCCGACCTCGGCCTGCAGCAGCCCGGCCTGCTCGCTGATCTTGGCGTCCTTCAGCACCGCCCGGACGGTGTTCAGGGTCGCCATCAGGGTGGTCGGCGACACGATCCACACCCGGCGCCGGAACGCGTCCTGCACGACCTGGGGCAGGTTGGCGTGCAGCTCGGCGTAGACCGCCTCCGACGGCAGGAACATAAGGGCGGAGTCGGCGGTCTCGCCCGGTACGATGTAGCGCTCGGCGATGTCCTTGACGTGCTTGCCGATCGCCTGGGCCAGCAGCCGCCGTGCCGCGTCGCGCTCGGCGTCGGTGCCGGCCTCGCGCATCGCCTGGTACGGCTCCAGCGGGAACTTGGCGTCGATCGCGATGGCGCCGGGCGGGTTCGGCAGGGTCAGCAGGCAGTCGACCCGCCGGCCGGAAGCGAGGGTGGCCTGGAAGGCGTAGGCGCTCGGCGGCAGCGCCTGCATCACCAGGTCGTTGAGCTGGATCTCGCCGAACGCGCCGCGGGCCTGCTTGTTGGCCAGGATGTCCTGCAGCCCGACCACCTGGGTCGACAGCGCGGTGATGTTCTGCTGGGCGGAGTCGATCACCGCCAACCGCTCCTTCAGGTCGGTGATCGTGGTCTGCGTCGTCTGGCTCGACTTCTCCAGGCTGTCGCCGACCCGCTTGCTCACGTCGGCCAGCCGCTCCTCGAGCTTCTTGGCCAACTCCCGCTCCTGGGCCTGCAGCTGCTCGGCCATACGGGCCTGGGCGGCGGCCTGGCTCTCGGCGATCTGCGCCATGCGGCCGGCCAGCTCGGCCTGGCTGCGGGCCAGCCGCTCGGCCGTGTCGGCCTGGCGCCGGTCGGCCTCGGCGAGCGCGTCCTCGACGCCGGAGTTGCCGGTCCACAGCCGCCACGCGATCAGCACCAGTGCGGCCAGCACGCAGGCGCCGAGGATCAGCAGCAGCAACTCGGGCGGAAGGGGCAGCTTGAGGTTGGCCATGGCGGCACCCTAGCATGTTCCCGCGCGGGCCCGGCGCCCGGCCGCCAGGGCGCGGAATTCTTGACGTTTCCGGCCGCTTCGCCTACCTGAGGGGAGCCTCCGAGCCGAACGAATCGCCCACAACGAGCCGCAATGTCCATCCTGCCGATTGTCTGGGCGCCCGACCCGGTCCTGAAAACCAAGTGCAAGCCCGTCGAGAGCGTGGACGACGACGTCCGGCGGCTGGTCGACGACATGTTCGCGACCATGTATCACGCGCCCGGCGTCGGGCTGGCGGCGCCGCAGGTCGGCGTGACCAAACGGATCATCGTGGTCGACGTCGCCGGCAAGGACGAGAAGCCGCAGCCGATCGCCCTGATCAATCCGGAGATCGTCTGGCAGTCCGAGGAGACCCAGGTGTACGAGGAGGGCTGCCTGTCGCTGCCCGAGATGTACGCCGACGTCGAGCGCCCGGCGAAGGTCAAGGTGCGCTACCTCGACCGCGACGGGGCGAAGCAGGAGATCGACGGCGACGGCCTGCTGGCGGTCTGCCTGCAGCACGAGATCGACCACATCGACGGCGTGCTGTTCGTCGACCACATCTCGGCGCTGAAGCGCAACATGATCATGAAGAAGATGGTCAAGGCGAAGAAGCTGCGCTCGCGCGAGAACGCGGCGTGAGCGGCGGCCCCGGCCAGCGCCTCCGTCTCGCCTTCCTCGGCAGTCCCGACTTCGCGGTCCCGGTCCTGCAGGCGCTGATCGACGCCGGCCACGACGTGGTCTGCGTGTACGCCCAGCCGCCGCGCCCGGCCGGCCGCGGCAAGAAGGAGCGGCCGACTGCCGTGCACGCCGCCGCCGAGGCTGCCGGCATCGAGGTCCGCACGCCGCGCACCCTGCGCGACGCGGAAGCCCAGGCGGCGTTCGCGGCGCTGAGCCTGGACGCCGCGGTGGTGGTGGCCTACGGGCTGATCCTGCCGCAGCCGATCCTCGACGCGCCGCGCCTCGGCTGCGTCAACGTCCACGCCTCGCTGCTGCCGCGCTGGCGCGGCGCCGCCCCGATCCAGCGCGCCATCGAGGCCGGCGACGCCGAGACCGGGGTGACCATCATGCAGATGGACGCCGGCCTCGACACCGGGCCGATGCTGCTGCGCAAGACCGTGCAGATCGGGCCGGAGACCACCGCCGCGGAGCTGCACGACGCGCTGTCGGCGCTCGGCGCCGCGCTGATCGTCCCGGCGCTGGCCGGGCTGGCCGCCGGCACCCTCGCGGCCGAGCCGCAGCCGGCGGACGGCGTGACCTACGCGAAGAAGCTGGAGCGCGACGAGGGCCGGCTGGACTTCGGCAAGCCGGCCGCGGAGCTGGAGCGGCTGGTCCGGGCCTTCGACCCGTGGCCGGGCGCGTATTTCGACCTCGGGGCCGAGCGTATCAAGGTGCTGTCGGCGCAGGTCCTCAAGATCGGCCGGCTGGCCAACGAGCCCGGCACCGTGCTCGACCACGAGCTGACCATCGCCTGCGGTGAGGACGCGCTGCGGCCGACCCGGGTGCAGCGTGCCGGCAAGGGACCGATGGACACGGACGCCTTCCTGCGCGGCTTCGCGGTGGCGCCCGGCACCATCGTGGGCTGACCGTGCCGCGCTTCCGGCTCACCGTCGAATATGACGGCGCCCCGTTCGTCGGCTGGCAGCGCCAGGACAACGGCCCGAGCGTGCAGGAATCGCTCGAGGACGCGGTGTTCGCATTCTCCGGCGAACGGGTCGAGGTGGTCGGGGCCGGCCGCACCGACACCGGGGTGCACGCCGAGGCCCAGGTCGCCCATATCGACCTCGCTTCCGACCGGTTCGAGGCCCGCACCGTGATGAACGCGGTCAACGCCCACCTGCGACCGCTGCCGGTCGCGGTGCTGGCGGCCGAGGCGGTCGGCGAGGAGTTCCACGCCCGGTTCTCGGCGATCTGGCGGGCCTATCGCTACGTGATCGTCAACCGCCGGGCGCCGCTGGCGCTCGACCTCGGCCGGGCCTGGCACGTGATGGCGCCGCTCGACGTCGAGGCCATGCAGGCGGGAGCCGACCGGCTCCTCGGCCATCACGACTTCACCAGCTTCCGGGCGGTGCAGTGCCAGGCCAGGTCGCCTCTGAAGACCCTGGACCTGGTGCAGGTGTCGCGCCACGGCGAGCGGGTCGTGGTCGAGGCCAGGGCCCGGTCGTTCCTGCACCACCAGGTCCGCAACATCGTCGGCACCCTGAAGCTGGTCGGCGAGGGCAAGTGGCGGCCGGACGACGTGACCCGGGCGCTCGAGGCCCGCGACCGCGCCGCCGCCGGCCCGACCGCGCCGGCCGACGGCCTGACCCTGGTGGCGGTCGGCTACCCGGACTGACGATCGTACTGGCGGCCGGCCTGCGGCCCTACCGCACGAAGTCGAACGGCTGGGCGCGCCGCAGTGCCTGGTCGACGCGGATGCGGTGGTTCACCGGCGGGTGGGCGCGTTGGGTGCAGTCCAGCCGCTCGCAGACCCGGCAGCTCACGCCGGCCGGGGTGAACACTTCGGGCTTCTTCGGGTCGATGCCGTCGCCGTACACCAGGTGGCGGGCGTCCTTCAGCTCGCAGCCGAGTGCGATCGAGTAGCGCGGCTGCAGCCGGTCGCGGCCGCCGCCGATCGGGTCGAGGGTGCGGGCCAGGATCAGGAAGGTGGTGTCGTCCGGCAGCCGCGCCACCTGGGTCAGCAACTGCCCCGGGCTGCGGAACACGTCGTGCACCACCAGCCGCGGGCAGGTGCCGCCGAACCGCGCGAACTGGAAGCCGCCGCCGGACAGCCGCTTGGAGATGTTGCCGGCGTTGTCGACCCGCAGGAAGAAGAACGGCACGCCGCGGGCGCCCGAGCGCTGCATGGTGGTCAGCCGGTGGCAGACCTGTTCGACGCTGGCGCCGAACCGCCGGCGCAGCAGCTCGATGTCGTAGCGCAGGTCCTTGGCGGCCTGCAGGAACGGCGCGTACGGCATCATCACCGCGCCGGCGAAGTAGTTGGCCAGCGTCATCCGGAACAGGCCGCGGGCCTCGTCGTTCGGCAGCTCGACCCGCTCGACGATGCGGTCCAGCCGCTCGCGGTGGCCGATCAGCGCCAGCTGCACAGCCAGGTGGAAGATCCGGGCCGACGGCAGCAGGGTCTCGGAGATCAGGATGCGGCGGCGGTGATAGTCCCAGCGCCGCAGCGTGTCGGCCATCACCTCGACCGGCATCACCCGGACGTCGATCCCGTGGGCCGCCTTGACATGCGTCCGCAGGCCGGCGAACAGGGCGTCGCGGTCGAGCCCGGCCTCCTCCCACAGCTCCTCGGCGGCGCGCTCCAGGTCGTCGACGTGGTTCGACGCCGCCTCCAGCACGTCGCGCACCGCCTCGACCGGGTTGTCGGGCGGCAGCGGCCCGTCGCCGGTGCCGTCGGCCTCGTGCGCCAGCACCTGGGCGCTCTCCCAGATCCGGCGGTAGGCCCGGTACAGGGTCAGCACGCCCTGGGCAGCGGCCGGCGCGGCCGCGACCAGCTCGCGCAGTTCGCGGTCGGACACGCCCTGGCCCTCGAACAGCGGGTCGCCGAACACCTCCGACAGGCCGGCCGCCAGCCGCTGGTCGTCGTCCTCGGCGAATTCCTTGAGGTCGATCTCGAAGGCGTTGCCGAGCTTGAACAGCAGCGGGACGGTGACCGGCCGCTGGTTGTGCTCGATCAGGTTCAGGTAGCTCGGCGAGATGCCGATCTGCGCCGCCATCTCGGTCTGGCTGAGGCCCTGGTCCAGCCGGAACCGGCGGATCTTGTGGCCGAGCATGGCCTTGCGGTCCAAGCGTTCGTTCGCCATGCGCCGGACGATCCTCTCTCGCTCGCGCCCGCGAACACTTTAGCGAGTCGTCGTTGCGAACGCGAAGAAAATTACAAAATTTACAAATTACAGAATGTGATTTTCACGAAAGCGACACTGTTACTCGTTTTCATACAATGGGTTATGGCCAATATCGGGAGATGGTGAATATATGACGGTCATGTTGCGGCGCGATAAAGAGAGAGGCGCCGCGGAACCGACCCCGAGGAGGACCACCCGATGACCCAGGAGTTCGAAGACCGCGCGCGAACCAAGCCGGGCCGCTTTGCCGACGTCCGCCGCGACTACACCATGGAGGATGTCCGGCGGCTGTCCGGCTCGCTCCGCATCGAGCACACGCTGGCCCGCCGCGGCGCCGAGCGGCTCTGGGAGCTCCTGACCACCGAGCCCTTCGTCAATACCCTGGGCGCGCTGTCCGGCAACCAGGCCATGCAGCAGGTGCGGGCCGGCCTCAAGGCGATCTACCTGTCGGGCTGGCAGGTCGCGGCCGACGCCAACGTCGCCGGCGCCATGTACCCGGACCAGAGCCTGTACCCGGCGAATTCCGGCCCGGAGCTGGTGCGCCGCATCAACAACACGCTGATGCGCGCCGACCAGATCCAGACCATGGAGGGGAAGGGTGACACCGACTGGTTCGCCCCGATCGTGGCCGACTGCGAGGCCGGCTTCGGCGGCGCCCTGAACGCCTTCGAGCTCGCCAAGGCCTACATCGAGGCCGGTGCCGCCGGCATCCACTACGAGGACCAGCTGGCGTCCGAGAAGAAGTGCGGCCACATGGGCGGCAAGGTGCTGATCCCGGTGCAGCAGCACATCACAAACCTGAACGCCGCGCGCCTGGCCGCCGACGTCATGGGCGTGCCGACCCTGGTGATCGCCCGGACCGACGCCGAGAGCGCCAAGCTGATCACCACCGACGTCGACGAGCGCGACCAGCCGTTCCTGACCGGCGAGCGCACCGCCGAGGGCTTCTATCGCTTGAAGGACGGCACCAGCTTCGAGCGCTGCGTCGCCCGCGGCCTGGCCTACGCGCCGTACTCCGACCTGCTGTGGATGGAGACCTCGACCCCGAACCTGGAGCAGGCCAGGCGCTTCGCCGAGGCGATCCGCAAGGAGTTCCCGGACCAGATGCTGGCGTACAACTGCTCGCCGTCGTTCAACTGGTCGGCCAACCTGGACAAGGACGACATCGCCCGGTTCCAGCGCGAGATCGGCGCCATGGGCTACAAGTTCCAGTTCGTGACCCTGGCCGGCTTCCACAGCCTGAACCACGGCATGTTCGAGCTGGCCCGCGGCTACAAGGATCGCGGCATGGCCGCCTACTCGGAGCTGCAGAACGCCGAGTTCGCGTCCGAGGCCAACGGCTACACCGCCACGCGCCACCAGCGCGAGGTCGGCACCGGCTACTTCGACGCGGTGTCGGTGGCGGTCAAGGGTGGCGCGTCGTCGACCACCGCCCTGCACGAATCCACCGAAGAGGCGCAGTTCCAGCCGGCGACCCTGCACGCCGCGGCTGAGTGACAAGGCCCGCCAAGAGACGGCCCGAGTTTAAAGGAGGAAGCCATGCCTGAGCGTTACTGGGTGATCGGCGGCGAGTACGAATCGACCGCCTTCGACAAGCTGGTGGACGGCACCGAGCGGATCCTCGGCCCGTACCGCAACCAGGATGCCGCCAAGCAGGCCTGGGAGGACATCGCGGTCGCGACCCGCAGCATCTGCACCGCCCGCTTCACGATCGTCCGGGAGGGGTCGGCTTTCGCCTGACCCCGTCCCTCCCCGGGACGATCGAAGGGCCGGGTCCCCCTCCTCACGCCCGGGGGGCCCGGCCTTTCTTTTTTTACTACCTGCTGCCGATTGCTCTGCTCCAGCCCTCATCCCGGCCGAAACGGAGTGGAGAGCCGGGACCCGAGACCGGCGCATAGGTCCCGGATCGTCCGCGCCTTGGCGCGGCCGTCCGGGATGAGGCTAAGAAGGAAAGCTACCCCAGCGTCGCCCGGCCGATCGCGACGACCGCCAGCAGGAACAGCAGCACCAGCGCCGCCTGCCTGACCTGCTGCTCGGGCGCGATGCCGTACAGCCGGCGGCCGAGCCAGACCGCCCCCTCGACCACCGGCACCAGGATCAGGCAGCGCAGCGCCAGGTCGGTGTCGACCAGCCCGTAGCCGGCCATCACCGCCAGCGACACCAGGTCGGTGACCAGGAACACTGCCACCGCGGTCGCCCGCAGGGTGGCGGCCGGCAGCGGCGAGGACAGGTACAGCAGGATCACCGGCGGCCCGGGAATGCCGGCCGAGCCTGACAGCAGCCCCATGGCGACGCCGGTGCCGAGCTTCAGCCCGGCCCCCGGCGCCCGCTTGAGGCCGAGGCCGGCGGCGATCGCCAGGGTCGCGGCCAGCACGGCGATGCCGATCCCGAGCCGCATGGCGTTGTCGTCGACCGACGCCAGCGCCAGCGCGCCGAGCGGGATCGCCGGCAGCGCCCCCAGCACCATCAGCGCGCTGCCGCGCCGGTCGATGTCGTGGCGGACATGCGGCAGCAGCCGGATGCCGGCGAAGATGTCGAGCACCAGGGAGATCGGCACGATCTCGGCCGGCGGCGCCAGCACCGAGACCGACGTCACCAGGATCAGCGCGAAGCCGAAGCCGGTGAAGCCGCGGACCGTGCCGGCGACCAAGGAGGCGGCGGCGGCGAGCGCCCAGACCCCCGGTGACCAGCCGAGCAGCACCCGCCGGGCCCGCTCAGCCGACCCGCAGGCGCCGTGTCACGACGGCGTCGCCGTCGAAATCGTCTCCTCGATGACACCTCCAGGGCAGGACGCGCAGACCGGCGTCGCGCGGCAGGGTGTCGAGGGACTCGCCCGCCAGGTCCTTGACCTGCAGGTGGCCGGCCGCGATCGGCCCGGGCATGGCGATGCCGTACGGGGCGGCCGGCTCGAAGCCGTAGGGCCGGTAATAGGACGGGTCGCCGGAGACCAGGCACAGCCGCCAGCCGCGGTCGCGCGCGACCGACAGCCCGTGCCCGACCAGCGCCCGGCCGAGGCCCTGGCCGCGCAGCTCCGGGTCGACGGCGAGCGGGCCGAGCAGCAGCGCCGGCCGGTCGAGGCCGAGCATCACCGCCCAGAACCGCAGGGTGGCCAGCGGCCGGTCGGATTCGGGATCGGCGGCGATGAAGCCGAGGGTCGGGGCGCCGAGCCGCAGCTTGTACACGGTGCGGCCGCGCCGGTCAGGGCCGAAGCCCAGGTCGTTGAGGGTTTCGATGACGGCGCCGTCGGACGGCAGCTCGGAGCGGATCTGGAACATCGGGACCACCTGGCCGGAGAGGGAAGGGCAACTCCCGCTCCGGCGGTGGCCGGACGGGATCAGACGAAGGCGCGTCGTCGCGCGCACCCCGGAGGCGTGACCTGCCGGGGGGTGATTCGTCGTCGCAGCTGATCTCGGCTCGTCGGGGTCATGGCCCGTGACTGTCCTCTGATACAGTGCCGCAACAGGTAGTCGAAACCGCGCGGCCGCGCCAGAGGAAAACCACGCATGGCCGATACGTACAGCACGCGGGGCGCCCATGCCGGGTCCCGCGCAAATCCGCCGTATGTGCAGTGCCCCTATGTCCAGTGTCTGGGGGCGGCGACCCTCGACACCGTGCTGCGGGTGCCGGCGATCCCGCCGCACGGCAAGGTGCTGGCCGAGGCCTGCGCGGTGTTCGGCGCCGGCATGGCGTCGGCGGCGGCGGCCTCGATCGCCCGGCTCGGCGGCAGGGCCGGGATCTGGGCGCGGATCGGCGACGACGACGCCGGCACCCGCTGGCGGGCCGACCTGGAAGGCGAGGGCGTCGACGTCTCGGCGGTGCGCATCGTGCCGGGCCGCCGCACCGCGATCTCGACGATCGTGGTGGACGCCGCCGGCGAGCGGCTGATCGTGCCGTTCTACGACCCGGAGATGCCGCGCGACCCGTCCTGGCTGCCGCTGGACACCGTCGGTCGCGCCGGCGCGGTGCTGGTCGACACCCGCTGGCCGGACGGGGCGGCGGCCGCGCTGGACGCCGCCCGGGCCGCCGGGGTGCCGGCGATCCTCGACGCCGACGTGGCCGACCCGGCGGTGCTGCACGACCTCGCGGCCCGCGCCGACCACGTGGTGTGCTCGGAGCCGGGGCTGGCTTTGCTGGAGCCGTCCGGCGACCCGGCGGCGCTGGCGGCCCGGCTGCCGAGGGCGCGCGTGGTGGCGGTGACGCTGGGCGCCGAGGGGGTGCGCTGGATCGTCGACGGGACCGCCGGCCACCAGCCCGGCTTCGCGGTCGCCGCGGTCGACACCCTGTCGGCCGGCGACGTGTTCCACGGCGCCTATGCGCTCGCCGTCGCCGAGGGCCGGGCGGTGGCCGAGGCCATGCGGTTCGCCGCAGCCGCGGCGGCGATCAAGGTCACCCGGTTCGGCGGCCGGCTCGGCGCGCCGACGCGGGACGAGGTCGAGGCGACGCTGGCGGCCGCGGCGCCGGCCGCGGCCGACTGAGCGCCGTCACTCCTCCTTCGGGAACAGCTCGGCGTCGGTCGCCTGGGCGCGCTTGAACGCCGCGCGCCCGGTCAGCCGGCCGACATACGCCCGGAAGGTATCGGTGTCGGGGATCAGCTCGAACAGCATGCCCCAGCGCAGGGTCGAGCCGATCACCACGTCGGCGGCGGTGAAGGTCTCGCCCATCAGGTAGGGGCCGGTCGCGAGCGCCTCGTCCAGCACCTGCATCACCGTGTCGTAGTCGCCGTAGCCCACCGTCGAGCGCGGCCCGGCTTCGCGCTTCATCATGCGGTCGGTCATCGCCGGCTCGACGCAGCCCGGCCCGAAGAACAGCCACCGCAGGTAGGGGCCGCGGCGCGGGTCGCCGACCGGCAGGCTCAGCCCGGCCTCCGGGAACATGTCGGCCAGGTGGCAGCAGATCGCCGCCGCCTCGCTGACCGGCACCCCGTCCTGCACCAGCACCGGCACCTTGCCCATCGGGTTGAGCTTCAGGAACTCCGGCGACCGGTTCTCGCCGTTCTTCAGGTCGAGCAGCCGCAGCTCGTAGGGGTGGCCGATCTCCTCGAGCATCCAGTGGACGATCGACGAGCGCGACGGGACGGCGTGGTAAAGGATCAGCTCGGACTGGGCGTGCATGGTCGGCATCTCTCGACGAATGGTTCCGGTTCGACGATTGTCCCGGGCCGCAACGGAGTCAAGAACGAATCGGGAACATGACGTGTGCGCCGCACGTCCCGCTGCTTCGGCACCCGTCGCCTCGTGGGTTCCGAATCCGTCCCGCCTTCGCCGGACCGGTCCGGAATGACGACAGGGGAAAGAAGCGTCCCCTTCAATTGTCGTCATTCCGGACGGGCGCGACGCCCTCGGCGCGGTCGAGCCGGAACCCACGAAGTGACGGGCAAACCCTACCCCTTCAGCGCCGCGGCCTCACGCGCCAGCTCCTCGATCCGCGCCCAGTCGCCGTCGCGGATGGCGTCGGTCGGGGCCGGGAAGCTGCCGCCGACGCACAGCACGTTCGGCAGCCGGAGATACTCCGGCGCGTCGGCCGCGCCGATCCCGCCGGTCGGGCAGAACGCGATGTCCGGCAGCACCGGCCGGATCTGGTCGAGGGCGTAGGTGCCGCCGGCCGCCTTGGCCGGAAAGAACTTCAGGGTGTCGAGCCCGGCCTTGCGCGCGGCCATCGCCTCGGAAACGGTCTGGATGCCGGGCAGGTAGGCGAGGCCGGCGGCCGTCACCGGCGCCACCAGGTCGACGTCCAGACCCGGCGACACCGCGAACACCGCGCCGGCCTCGACCGCCGGGGCGATCTGGGCGCGGTCGAGCAGGGTGCCGACCCCGACGATGGCGTCCGGGACCTCGTCGCGGATCGCCCGCACCGCGGCGAGGGCGGCCGGCGTGCGCATGGTGACCTCGATCACCCGGATGCCGCCGGCCAGCAGGGCCCTGGCCAGGCCGGGGCCGCGGGCCGCGTCGTCGATGGTGACGACCGGGATCACCGGCCCCGCCTTCAGGATGTCGCGGACGTTCATGGCCCAGTCTCCCATGGCCGAGTCTCCCATGCCCGAGTCTCCGTTCCGGATGTCCCGGGGAAGCTAGGCCCGGCGGCGGCCCGGAACAAGCGGCCCTTGCGCCGAAGGGGGGCGGCGTCCTATATCCCGCCTCGGAAGGTCGGCGCGGACGGACTCCTCGCCAACCCGGTCAGGTCCGGAAGGAAGCAGCCGTAACGAGTTCCGGTCCGGGTCGCTGCCGGCCTTCCGCCTTAATCGTCATCGTCGGTTTCACCCTCGCGCGCGGCGCCCTATGATCCCCGCATGAGCGACGCCGATTCCCCTGCCGACAGCGGCACCTCCGAGTACCGGGTGCTGGCGCGCAAGTACCGCCCGCAGACCTTCGAGGACCTGGTCGGCCAGGAGACCCTGGTCCGCACCCTGCGCAACGCCTTCGCGCAGAACCGCATCCACCATGCCTTCGTGCTGACCGGGGTGCGCGGGGTCGGAAAGACCACGACCGCGCGGATCGTCGCCAAGGGGCTGAACTGCACCGGGCCGGACGGCACCGGCGGCCCGACCATGACGCCGTGCGGGGTGTGCGAGAACTGCCGGGCGATCGCCGAGGACCGGCACGTCGACGTCATGGAGATGGACGCGGCGTCGCGCACCGGCGTCGACGACGTCCGCGAGATCATCGAGAGCGTGCGCTACCGGCCGGTGTCGGCGCGCTACAAGGTCTACATCGTGGACGAGGTCCACATGCTGACCCGCAACGCCTTCAACGCGTTGCTGAAGACGCTCGAGGAGCCGCCCGAGCACGTGAAGTTCATCTTCGCGACCACCGAGATCCGCAAGGTGCCGATCACGGTGCTGTCGCGCTGCCAGCGCTTCGACCTGCGCCGCATCGACGTTCCGGTGCTGACCGGGCTGTTCGAGAGCGTGTGCGGCAAGGAGGGCGTCGAGGCCGAGGCCGAGGCGCTGCGCATGATCGCCCGCGCCGCCGACGGCTCGGCCCGCGACGGGCTGTCGATCCTCGACCAGGCGATGGCGCTGGCCACCGGCCCGGTCACCGCGGCGCAGGTCCGCGACATGCTGGGGCTGGTCGACCGCGAGCGGGTCTACGACCTGTTCGAGGCGGTGATGGCCGGCCGCATCCCGGACGCGCTCGACGTGCTGCGCATGCTGTACGACGGCGGCGCCGACCCGGTCGTGGTGATCCAGGACCTGATGGAGCTGACCCACGCGGTCACCCGCATGAAGGCCGCGCCGAAGGCGGCCGGCGCCAACGACCTGGGCGAGGCCGAGCGCGACCGCGGCCGCAAGCTGGCCGAGACGCTGCCGGTGCCGGCGCTGACCCGGTCCTGGCAGATGCTGTCGAAGGGGCTGGGCGAGGTCCAGAACGCGACCACGCCGATCGCCGCCGCCGAGATGGTGCTGATCCGCCTCGGCTACGCCGCCGACCTGCCGGACCCGGCCGACCTGATCCGGCTGCTGACCGACGGCTCGGGCGCGGTCGCCGGCGGGGCGCCGGCCGCCTCCGGCGGATCGCAGGCCGCCGCCGCGCCGGTCGCCACGGCCCCGGCTGCACCGGTCGCCGCCGCGCCGGCGCCGCCGTCGGCCGAGTTGCCGCCGCCTGGCCCCGACGAGCCGCCGGCCTATGTCACCGAGGGACCGCCGCCGGAGGACGAGGACGACGGGCTGGCGGCCATGCCGGAGAGTTTCCGGGCGATGGTCGAGCTGTTCCACGCCCGCGGCGAGCCGGTGCTGTCGGCCCAACTCGCCGGCTCGGTCCATTGCGTGTCCTACGCGCCCGGTCGGGTCGATATCCGCCCGAAGCCCGGCGCCGATCCCCGGCTGACCGCGCAGATGGCGGCCCATCTCGGGCGCTGGACCGGGCAGCCCTGGGACATCCGGGTGTCCCGCGACGAGGGCGAGGCGACCCTGCGCGAGCAGGCCGGCCAGGCCAGGGCCGAGCGGTTCGCCCGCGCCGCCGAGCACCCGGTGGTCTCGAAGGTGCTGGAGCTGTTCCCGGGCGCGGCGATCGAGGACATCACCGCGCCGCCGCCGCCGCTCGACACCACCGGCGAGGCCGACGACGACGAAGAGGCGCTTGACGACGCCGACACGGTCGTGCTGGACGACGAAAATTCCGTGGGCGATCAACCCCAAGGCAAGGCCAACCAGGCGTGAGGCAGACATGAAGAACCTCGGCCAGCTCATGAAGCAGGCTCAGGAGATGCAGGGCAAGGTCCAGGAGATGCAGGAGCGCCTGGCCCAGCTCGAGGTCACCGGCATGTCCGGCGGTGGCATGGTCGAGGTCGTGCTGACCGGCAAGGGCGAGGCCCGCAAGGTCTCGATCGACAAGGCCCTGGTCGACCCGGCCGAGGTGGAGGTGCTCGAGGACCTGCTGGTGGCGGCGATCAACGACGCCCGTGCCAAGGCCGACGCGCAGTCGGCCGAGGAGATGCAGAAGCTGACCGGCGGCATCAGCCTGCCGCCGGGCTTCAAGCTGCCGTTCTGACGGCGACCTGTCGCAGAGGGAGATGCCGGTGGCCGGCGGCGAACTCGACCGCGCGATGCAGTATCTGGCGAAGCTGCCGGGGCTCGGCCCTCGGTCGGCAAGGCGTGCCATCCTGCACCTGATGAAGCGCCGGGAGTCGCTGATGATCCCGCTGGCCGAGGCCCTCGCGGAGGCGGCGCGGGCGGTCCGGCCGTGCTCGACCTGCGGCAACCTCGACACCGTCGACCCGTGCTCGATCTGCACCGACCCGCGGCGCGACCCGCACACCATCTGCGTGGTCGAGGACGTGGCCGACGTGTGGGCGCTGGAGCGGGCCGCCGCGTTCGGCGGGCGCTACCACGTGATCGGCGGCGTGCTGTCGGCGCTCGACGGGGTCGGGCCGGACGACCTGAACGTCGACACCCTGGTGGCGCGCGCCTCGGACCCGGCGATCACCGAGGTGATCCTGGCGATGAACGCGACGGTCGACGGACAGACCACGGCCCACTATATAGCCGACAGGCTCGCACCGACCGGTGTGCGGGTGTCGCGTCTGGCGCACGGCGTCCCGGTGGGCGGCGAGCTCGACTATCTGGACGACGGCACCCTGGCGCAGGCGTTGCGGGCCCGGCAGGCGGTGTAGACTCGGGTGCAGGGTCGTTGACTCGGTCCGGCGCAGCCGATATACACGCGCCCTCGCCAAACATGGCAACGTCGACGTGACGGAGACTTCCCGTGAAGCGCACCTATCAACCGAGCGTCCTGGTCCGCAAGCGTCGGCATGGCTTCCGCTCGCGCATGGCTACCGTCGGTGGCCGCCGCGTGATCGCTGCCCGCCGCGCCAAGGGTCGCAAGCGCCTCTCCGCCTGATACCGTTCGACGGCGTCGAACGGTGAAACGATGCGGACGACCGGCGCCACTCCGCTGCAGCGCCTGCTCCGTCGCGCCGATTTCCTGCGCGCCGCTCGCGGCGTGAAGGCGGTAACGCCAGGCCTGGTCCTCCAGGTCCGTCGACGCACGCCCGAAGAGACCGGCGACGATCATCGTCCCCGCGTGGGCTTTACCGCCAGCCGGAAGGTCGGCGGCGCCGTGGTCAGGAACCGCGCGCGCCGGCGCCTGCGCGCGGCCGTCGTCGACGTGCTGTCGCGCCGAGCCGAGCCGGATCACGATTACGTCCTGATTGCCCGCGCGGCGACCGCCGAACGTTCCTACGACGACCTGCTGGCCGACCTGGAGAAGGCGCTGAGCCGGACCCGGGCAGGTCACACTCGTGCGGGCAACCGCAATGGCGGCGGCAAGGGCCGTTCGCGCAATCCGGAGCCCCGCGCCCAGGAGACTGCGCCGTGATGCGCGCCGCGGTCAGCGCGCCGGTCTATCTCTACCGGCTGTTCATTTCGCCGCTGCTCGGCCCGGCCTGCCGGTACGCGCCGAGCTGTTCGGCCTATGCCCTCGAGGCGATCGCCGTCCACGGGCCGCTGCGCGGCTGGTTCCTGGCCCTGCGACGTCTGCTCCGGTGCCATCCCTGGGGCGGTTCCGGTTATGATCCGGTGCCGCCGCTGGCGGTCGCCGACCTCAACCGCTTGCCCACATTGCCGTCCCGCGGCCCCACCGACGGAATTCCACGATGACCGACCAGAAGAACATGATCCTCGCGATCGTTCTCTCCGTGCTGATTCTGCTCGGGTTCCAGTTCTTCGTGGAACGGCCGAAATACGAGGCGCAACGCGCCCAACAGGCGCAGGAGCAGGCCCAGCAGGCCGAGAGCGCCGCTGCCGGCGGAACCGCCCCGGCCCCCGGCCAGCAGAGTACCGTTCCGAACGCGCCGGGCGTTCCCGGCAGCACCGCCACGCAGGCGGTCGGCGAAAGCCGCGAGGCGGCGCTGGCGCTGACGCCGCGCGTCAAGATCGATACGCCGAGCATCAAGGGCTCGATCGCGCTGAAGGGCGGGCGCATCGACGACGTGGTGCTGACCAAGTACCGGGTCGACCTCGACCCGAAGAGCCCGCCGATCCACCTGCTCGACCCGACCGGCCAGCAGCGCCCGTACTACGCCGAGTTCGGCTGGGTGGCGCCGAGCGGCTCGACGGTCGCGCTGCCGACCCCGACCACGCTGTGGGCGGCCGACTCCGAGATCCTGACCCCGAAGCAGCCGGTGACCCTGTCCTGGTCGAACGGCCAGGGCCTGACCTTCAAGCGCGTGGTCTCGATCGACGACGACTACATGTTCACGGTCCGCCAGAGCGTGGTCAACGAGACCGGCGACCCGGTGACGCTTTACCCGTACGGCCTGATCAGCCGCGGCGGCACGCCGCACACCCTCGGCTACTACATCCTCCACGAGGGCCCGCTCGGGGTGTTCGACGACAAGCTGACCGAGTTCAAGTACAAGGACCTGATGGAGGACGGCGACGTCGAGCAGGCCGCGACCGGCGGCTGGATCGGCATCACCGACAAGTACTGGCTGGCGGCGCTGGTCCCGGGCCAGAGCCAGTCCTGGAACTACAGCTTCCGGTACAGCAAGGCGAACCAGGACGACCGCTACCAGGTCGACTACCTGGGCGACGCGACGTCGATCGCGGCCGGCGCCGAGACGACGGTCGAGAGCCGGCTGTTCGCCGGCGCCAAGGAGGTCAAGCTGCTCGATCGCTACGAGGAGCAGTACGGCATCGCCAACTTCGACCTCGCGATCGACTTCGGCTGGTTCTACTTCCTGACCAAGCCGTACTTCTACGCGCTGACCTGGCTGCACGCGATGCTCGGCAACTTCGGGCTGGCGATCCTGGCCCTGACGGTCTGCGTCAAGCTGCTGTTCTTCCCGCTCGCCAACAAGTCCTACAAGTCGATGGCGAAGATGAAGGAGCTGACGCCGCGGCTGCAGGAGATGCGGGAGAAGTACGGCGACGACCGCCAGCGCCTGAACGAGGAGATGATGGCGCTGTACAAGCGGGAGAAGGTCAACCCGGCGGCCGGCTGCCTGCCGATCGTGGTCCAGATCCCGGTGTTCTTCGCGCTGTACAAGACCCTGTTCGTCAGCATCGAGATGCGGCACGCGCCGTTCTACGGCTGGATCAAGGACCTGTCGGCCCCCGACCCGACGACGCTGTTCAACCTGTTCGGGATGATCCCGTGGGATCCGCCGCAGTTCCTGATGATCGGCGCCTGGCCGGTGATGATGGGCCTGACGATGTTCCTGCAGCAGAAGCTGAACCCGGCGCCGACCGACCCGGTGCAGGCCAAGGTGTTCATGTTCCTGCCGATCATGTTCACCTTCCTGCTCGGCCACTTCGCCGCCGGGCTGGTGATCTACTGGACCTGGAACAACCTGCTGTCGATCACCCAGCAGGCGGTGATCATGCGCCGGATGGGCATCAGGCGGGCGCTTTCGTGACCGCAGGCGAAACCGAGCCGGAGTCCGAGTTCACGCCCGAGGCGATCGAGGCCGCGCGGGTGCTGTTCGCGGCCGAGTGCAAGTTCGTCTGGGCGGCGGCGACGGTCGACCAGCTGCCGCCGATCGGGCTGCCGGAGGTCGCGTTCGCCGGCCGCTCGAACGTCGGCAAGTCGAGCCTGGTCAACGCCCTGACCGGCCGCAAGACGCTGGCGCGCACCTCCAACACGCCGGGCCGCACCCAGGAGCTGATCTTCTTCGACCTGGGCGGCCGGCTGCAGCTCGTCGACCTGCCGGGCTACGGCTACGCCAAGGTCTCGAAGAGCAAGGTCCAGCTCTGGACCGACACCCTGTTCGCCTATCTGCGCGGCCGCACCACCCTGCAGCGCGTGAACCTGCTGATCGACTCGCGCCACGGCCTGAAGGACAGCGACCTGCAGGCCATGGACCTGTTCGACCGCGCCGCGTTGTCCTACCAGGTCGTGCTGACCAAGGCCGACAAGCCGAAGTCGCCGGAGCTCGCGGAGATCATGGAGCAGACCGCGGCCGCCCTCGCCAAACGGCCGGCGGCGCACCCGGTGATCCGCCCGACCAGCAGCCTGACCGGCGCCGGCATCCCCGAGCTGCGGGCCGAGCTCGCCCGCTTCGCCGGCTAGCGTCGAAGGGCGGCGTCCTCGGGCTTGCACGGCGGCGCGCAATTGGCTCTATTCAGCGCAACCAAGAAAACGGGGCAGCTGCGATGAAGCCGATCGACCTCACGCGCCGGGAGGAATGGCTCTCCAAGGCCGACATCCTGACCGAGGCGCTGCCGTTCATGCGCCGCTACAACGACAAGACCGTGGTCGTGAAGTACGGCGGCCACGCCATGGGCAACGACGAGCTGGCGCTGCAGTTCGCGGCCGACATCGTGCTGCTCAAGCAGGTCGGCATGCACCCGATCGTGGTGCACGGCGGCGGCCCGCAGATCGGCCGCATGCTCGAGCGCCTGGCGATCAAGAGCGAGTTCGTCGACGGCCTGCGCGTCACCGACAAGGAGACCGTCGAGATCGTCGAGATGGTGCTGTCGGGCGCCATCAACAAAGGCATCGTGGCGGCGATCAACGCCGCCGGCGGCCGCGCCATCGGCCTGTCCGGCAAGGACGGCGGCCTGATCCAGGCGCGCCAGCTCCGCCGCACCAGGATCGACCCGGACAGCAACATCGAGAAGGTGCTGGACCTCGGCTTCGTCGGCGAGCCGGTGAAGGTCGAGGGCGACATGCTGCACCGGCTGGTGGTCCAGGACCTGATCCCGGTGGTGGCGCCGATCGGCGCCGGCGAGAACGGCGAGACCTACAACATCAACGCCGACACCGCTGCCGGTGCCGTCGCCGCGGCGGTCGACGCCAGCCGCTTCCTGCTGCTGACCGACGTCGCGGGCGTGCTCGACAAGCAGGGCCGCCTGATGCCCGAGCTGACGGTCGCCGAGGCCCAGGCGCTGATCGCCGACGGCACCATCTCCGGCGGCATGATCCCGAAGATCGAGACCTGCATCGACGCCGTGAACGGCGGCGCCGAGGGGGCGGTGATCATCGACGGCCGGGTGCAGCACGGCGTCCTGCTGGAGCTGTTCACCAGCCACGGCATGGGCACCTGGATCAAGAAGGACTGACGCGGGGCGGACTGAGGTCGGGCCTGCCGGCCGGGCCTTACCGCTCGACCTGCCCGGCCAGATAGTCCGCGTATTCCGCGCACATCGTGATGGTGCGGTCGTCCGGCGTGTAGAAGGCGTTGATCTCGTCGCAGCGGTCGAACACGACGGTAACCGCCCCGGGCAGGCCGGCGAACGCGTTCCATTCCCGGACTTCGGTCTCCAGCGTCTCGACCATGGTCGCCTGCGCCTCGGTCTCCGGCTCGACCGCCTTGCGGAAGGTCAGCTTGGCAGAGCCGGCCTCGCCGGACGAGATCTCGTCCAGGAACACGCCCCAGCTGTCGTCGGCCAGCGCCCGTTCCTGGGCGCAGCCCTCGGCGCGCTCGTCCGGCAGCTTCATGTCCTTGCGGAAGCCGCTGCGGCGCTCGGGAAACGCGCCGTAGTGCAGGCAGACCAGCGTGAAGAAGCGCTGGAGGTCCAGCCCGTGCACGTCCCAGAACGCCGGCTCGCTGTCCGGCTCGGCGGCCGCCAGCAGGAAGCTCGCGGCCACGTCGCGGGCGATCGCCTCGGCGTCGTCCTCGACGAAGATGTAGTCGAACAGCAGGACGCTCAGAACGTCGGCCGCGGTTTCCTCCTGCCCGAGAACCGGCAGGTTCATCACGTCGATCAGGGCGTGGCCGAGCTCGTGATAGAAGATCGCGAGGGTGTTGGAATCGACGTACGGGATCGGGTCGATCTGCGAGAGATCGGCCGGGGGCCTCTCGGGGGCGGGTCCCGTGACCGAACCGGTCACCGAGCCGGAGACGGACCCGGCGATCGACCCGGCGGAGGACTCCGCGAACGGGGCCAGAACGAGCGATCCCAGCATCGCGGCGCCCGCCAGGCGGCGGAGCGCACACGCAAGCGAAGCCCAGGCGTCCACCCCATCCCTCCGTCGCGACCGGTCGCGCGGCAGCCGCCGGCTATTCCGTCCGGCCCTCGGCGTACATCTGGACCTGCCAGTCGAGCTGTTCGTCGTTGAGCGGGAAGCGGGCGCCGACGGACGCCCGCAGCGCATCGCGCGGCTCGATATAGGCGAGCCGCAGCTGCAGTTGCTCGGCGAACTCCATGGTCATGCCCGCCTTCCAGGCCAACGCCGTCACCACCTTGGCGTTGCCGGAGCTCATCATCGAGTGCACGACAGGCTCGGGCAGGCCCGAGCGCACCGACAGCGCCGCCATCACGAAGGCGCGGCGACCGGCCGTCAAGGCTTCGGTCAGCGACAGCTCGTCCAATTCGCCCTGGCCGTACAGCGACAGCGCCCGGGTACGCTCGGCGCTGGCCGGCGTGCTGCGCGTGCCTTCCTCCTCGATGCGACGGCTCATCGCCTCGGTCAGCCGGGCCGACGCCTCGTCGTCCAGGTCGGTGCGCTGGCGCAATTCCTCGACCAGCGCCATCGCCACGAACCGGGCGAGCTTGCCGACATGGCCGGCCGACAGTTTCGGGCGGGCGACCAGCGGGGCCTGCCAGCTCGGCTTCTCCGGCGCCATGTCGATCAGCCGGTCGAGGGTCGCCTCGCGGATCTGGGCGGATTCATTCGCCAGTAGGGCGGCGATCGCCCCGTCGTCGCCGCTCGATGCGACGGCATCCGACACCCGCGACGACACCCCGCGGCGGCGCGAGATCGAGGTGATCGCCCCGGTGTTGGCGGGCGCGCCGACGATGCCGATCAGGAAATCGTCGGACAGCAGCGGCGAGTGCTCCAGGACCGGGCCGGCGACCTCGTGCGCGATGTCGCGGGCCAGGACCTCGATGACCCGGCGAACCACCTCGGGCGGCGCGTGCTCGGCGTCCTTGATTGCCTCCGAGAGCCGGCACCGCACCTTCTCGGCGGTGTCGACGGCCAGGGTCTCCAGCACCTCGATGGTGATCCGGCGATATTGCGCGCGGCGTTCGTGCTTCAGCTCGGCGACACCGGCGCCGACCTGCTGCGCGACCGACGCCCGGACCGCGGCGTCGTGGTCGCGGGCCAGGAACTGGTGCGCGTGACGCGGGGTCTGCGGGTTGGCGGCGATCGCCCGCCGGACGCCGACGTCCTCGTCCTCGGCCAGATAGAACAGCAGCTCGGGGGCCAGGTTGGGCCGCTTCGCCAGGGCCCGGCGGGCGGCGACGTCGCCGTTGCGGGCGATCTCCATGGCTTCCGCCTGGGCGACCGGATCGGCGGTTGCGTCTTCAGCGCGTCGGCGAGGCTGGAACTTGGTCATCGGCTCTGTAGGCGTTCGGGTGTCGCGGCAGGGGTATGGGCAGGGGTATGGGCGGGTTCGGCGATCCGGTACCAGCCCTTTCCGCCGTGCTTGATCTCGTACATCACGGCGTCGGCCCGTGCGACCAGCTCGTCGCGGGTCTCGCCGGAGCCCGGCGCCACCACCGCCATGCCGATCGACAGCCCGAGCGGATGGTCGGGGCTGCCGGAGAACGGCAGGAGCTCGCGCACCGACTCCAGTATGTTCTCCGCCCGGTCGGGCGCGTCCTCGATGCCCACCCCTTCCATCCAGACCGCGAACTCGTCGCCGCCGAGGCGGGCCACGAAGTCGCCGGCCTGGGCCTGGCGCTTGAGGATGTCGGCGACCCGGATCAGCGCCCGGTCGCCGACCTGGTGGCCGCGGGTGTCGTTGACCTTCTTGAAGTTGTCCAGGTCGACATAGGCCAAGGTGCCCGGGCCGACGCCGTGTGCGGTCAGCCGGCCGGCGATCACCTCGTCGAAGGCCCGTCGGTTCAGCAACCCGGTCATGGCGTCGGTCGAGGACAAGGTACGCAGGTGCTCGTGGGCGGCGGCCTGCTGAAGGGCGATGCCGAGCTGGTCGACGACCTCGACCAGCAGGCCGACCTCCTCCTCGTCCCAGAACGCCCCGGTGCCGGCGCGCCACAGCACCACCGTGCCGTTCATCTCCTGGTGATAGGAAAGCTGATGCGCCAGGGCGGCGCCTTCCTCGATCTCGGCGACCACCGGCTCGCGGGTGACGACGATCGCCTCGCGCAGGTCGTCGACGACCCGTCCCGGAACGCTCTGGCCGATGCCGACCGCCAGGTCGAGGCCGGCACCCGGCACGATCCGGTACAACGCGCAGCCGTCGGCCGACAACGCGCGGGTCAGCGCCTCGGCGGCGGCGTCGAGCATGCGGTCGGGCGCGATCTCGTCGCGGATCGCGCGCACGATGTAGGTGGTCAGCCGCTCGCGGGTGCGCGCCCGGGTCAGTGCGGCATCGCGCAGCCGGGCTTCGGTCACGTCGCGGCAGACGCCGCGCGCGCCGCTCCAGCGTCCCTTGTCGTCGAACAGCGGTGCGGCCGAGGCCTCCAGCGTCGATATCCCGCCGTCGGCGCGCTGGAACCGGACCTCGACCCCTTGTACCGGCTCGCGGGTGTCGAACGGGCTGACGATCTCCAGCCCCTCCGGGACCACCAGGAACCGGTCGGCGGTCCGGCCGACCAGCTCGTCCGGGTCGTAGCCCAACGCCCCGGCGGTCGACACGAACACGAACTGCCCGGTCGGCCCGGTCTCCCAGGCGAAGTCGGAGGAGATCTCCACCAGGTCCTTGTAGCGTTGGCGCGAATCCACCAGCGCGGCGCGCAGGTTGTGGTCCAGCGAGACGTCGCGTCCGACCAGCAGGGCAAGGTGCCCGGTGACCGGGATCGCGGCCAGGTCCAGCGTGCTGCCGGTGTCCTCGTCGGAAATCTTGAAGTTCTGCGAGCCGGTCCCGGCGGTGACCGCGGCCACCATCGCGGTGACGGCCGGCAACTCGCCGCCGAGGAAACGATGGGCGAACGGCGCGCCGGGAATGTTGCGCGCCAGCACGCGCCCGTCGGTGCCGACCAGGAGGACGGGACCCGGATGATCGGCGAGCGGCCCGTCTTCGATAAGGTGGACCAGATCGGCAACCGACCCGTCTTCACCCATTTCCCTCGCCTCCAGCACCTTGTCCAACCGACTGCGCGGCGCCACTCTAACCGTACGTCCGTTAACAAGCCATTGTGGCAAATGCGACCTGAGCCATTCGACCCGCACACCGTCGACACCTGGATCTTCGACCTCGACAACACGCTGTATCCGGCGCGCAGCAACCTGTTCGTCCAGGTCTCGGCGCGCATGACGCGGTTCATCCAGGACCGCTTCGGCCTGGAGGCCGGGCCGGCGAAGGACCTGCAGCGCGACCTGTTCCGGCGCTACGGTACCACCCTGCGCGGCCTGATGAGCGAGCACGGGGTCGAGCCCGTGGCGTTCCTCGACTACGTCCACGACATCGACGTCACGCCGGTCGACCCGTCGCCGCGGCTGGATACCCTGCTGGCCGGCCTGCCGGGCCGCAAGCTGGTGTTCACCAACGGCTCGGTGCCGCACGCCGAGCGGGTGATGGACCGGCTCGGCGTCACCCGGCATTTCGATTCGGTGTTCGACATCGTCGCCGCCGGCTACGTGCCGAAGCCGGACCCCGGCCCCTACGATCGCCTGGTCGAGACCGCCGGCATCGTGCCGGAGCGCTCGGTGATGATCGAGGACATGGCGAAGAACCTGGCGCCGGCGGCCGCGCTCGGCATGCGCACGGTGTGGCTGCGCAGCGACCACGATTGGGCGCGCGACGGGGCGGAGGACGACCACGTGCACCACGTCGCCGAGGACCTGGTGGCGTTTCTGGAGAGCCTGCCGGGCGCCGTCGTCGAGCCGCGTTGACACCCCTCGGGTGCGCCGCCATTGTGCCTCGGATTTCCGCCTGTTTGACACCTTGGACAGCCGACGACGGGACCGATGAGCACGAGCCAACTGCAAGCTGTGATCGACGCCGCCTGGGAGAACCGGGCCGAGATCGGCATCAACACGACGGGCGAGGTGCGCGACGCCGTCGAGACCGCCCTGGACGGCCTCGACAACGGCAGCCTACGGGTCGCCACGCCGAAGGGCGGCCACCAGTGGGAGGTCAACCAGTGGCTCAAGAAGGCGGTCCTGCTGTCGTTCCGGCTGTTCGACATGGAAGTCATCCCGGGCGGCCCCGAGGACCCGGAGCGCGGCCCGGCCGGCTGGTGGGACAAGGTGCCGTCGAAGTTCGCCGGCTGGGGTGAGAACCGGTTCCGCGAGGCCGGATTCCGGGCGGTGCCGAACTGCGTGGTCCGGCGCTCCGCCTTCATCGCGCCGAGCGTGGTGCTGATGCCGAGCTTCGTGAACGTCGGCGCCTATGTCGACAAGGGCACCATGGTCGACACCTGGGCGACCGTCGGGTCGTGCGCGCAGATCGGCAAGGACGTGCACCTGTCCGGCGGCGTCGGCATCGGCGGTGTGCTGGAGCCGCTGCAGGCCGACCCGGTCATCATCGAGGACAACTGCTTCATCGGCGCCCGCAGCGAGGTGGTCGAGGGTGTGATCGTCGAGACCGGCGCGGTGCTGTCGATGGGCGTCTACCTCAGCAAGACCACCAAGATCGTCAACCGCGAGACCGGCGAGGTCAGCATGGGCCGGGTGCCGGCGTACTCGGTGGTGGTGCCGGGCTCGATGCCGGGCAAGCCGCTGCCGAACGGCCAGCCGGGCCCGTCGCTGTACTGCGCGGTGATCGTCAAGCAGGTCGACGAGCAGACCCGCTCGAAGACCTCGATCAACGACCTGCTGCGCGACTGAGCGAGGACGCGACCATGACGGAAGCCGGCGGCGGAGGCGGCGACAGTACCGGCGCGCTCGACCCGGTCGAGGTCGCCGGGCGGCTGATCCGCTGCCCGAGCGTCACCCCGGCCGAGGGCGGCGCGATCGATCTGCTCGAGGAACTCCTGGCACCGCTCGGCTTCGCCTGCCACCGGTTGCGGTTCGAGGCGCCGGGCACCGACCCGATCGACAACCTGTACGCCCGGATCGGCAGCGAGGGCCCGCATTTCTGCTTCGCCGGCCACACCGACGTGGTGCCGGTCGGCGATGCCGCGGCCTGGACCGTCGGGCCGTTCGAGGGCGAGGTGCGTGGCGGCGAGCTGTGGGGCCGCGGGGCCGCCGACATGAAGGGCGGCATCGCCGCCTTCGTCGCGGCGGCGTCGCGGGTCATCGGCGAGCACGGCGGGACCGTGCCGGGCTCGATCAGCCTGCTGATCACCGGCGACGAGGAAGGCCCGGCGGTCAACGGCACCACCAGGGTGCTGGACTGGATGGCGGCCAACGGCGAGATCCCGGACGCCTGCGTCGTCGGCGAGCCGACCAACCCGCAGGTGCTCGGCGACATGATGAAGATCGGCCGGCGCGGCAGCCTGACCGGCCGGCTGACCGTGCACGGCACCCAGGGCCACGTCGCCTACCCGCACCTGGCGGAAAACCCGATCCACCACCTGCTGCGGATGCTGGAGCCGTTCGCCCACGGCCAGCTCGACGAGGGCACGGCGCATTTCCCGCCGAGCACGATGATGGTCACCACCGTCGACGTCGGCAATCCGGCGACCAACGTGATCCCCGCCAAGGCGACGGCGGTGTTCAACATCCGGTTCAACGACGCCCACACCTCGGAATCGCTGGAGCGCATGCTGCGCGCCAGCTTCGACCAGAAGGGTGCGCGCTACGAGCTGGCGACCGAATGCTCGGGTGAGAGCTTCGTGACCGAGCCCGGGGCGCTGAGCTCGCTGGTCGCCGACGCCGCCGAGCAGGTGACCGGCCGCCGGCCCGAGCTCAGCACCACCGGCGGCACCTCGGACGCCCGTTTCATCAAGCGGCTTTGCCCGGTCGTCGAGTTCGGCCTGGTCGGGCAGACCATGCACAAGGTCGACGAGCGGGTACCGGTCGCCGACGTGACCGCCCTGGCCGACATCTATGCCGCCATGCTGCGGCGGTTCTTCGCCTGACCGCGGGGACATGGCCGCCCCCGATCGGATCGAGGTCGCGACCGCCCTGTACGGGGCGTGGCGGCTGATCCGCGGCGACGCCGGAGGCACCGCCTATTTCCGGCCCGGCCGCGAGGGCTTCTGGGTGGCCGCCTGGGCGGTCGTGCTGGTCGCCCCGGCGCATCTGCTGACCCTCGGCCTGCATGTCGCCGGCCGCGACGCCTTCGGCTTCGGCCTGGAGGACGTGGTCCGCGAGTCCGAGATCCTGGTCGTCGGCTGGTTCGGCTATGCCCTGCTGGCGTTCTACGTCCTGCGGGCGTTCGGCCGCCTGAAGCGATTCGACGGCTACATGGCGGCGTATTTCTGGACCACCGTGCCGCTGGTCTACGCCGAGACCGTGCTGAGCCTGATCCGGACCGCCGACCTGCTGCCGGACGGCATGGACCGCTTGCTGGCCATCGGCCTGCTGATGCTGCTGCTCTGGACCCGCTGGTTCGTCGCCCGCACCGGGCTGGCGGTCAACGGCGCCGAGGCGTCGGCGGTGGTGTTCGCCACCCTGCTGTTCGAGTTCTTCGTCAGCAAGACGCTGTCGCCGCTGCTGTAGCTCCGGAGGGCTGCGACCGCGGGCGTGCTGTTCGGGTGCGCTGTTCGGGCGCGCTGTTCCGGTATTGCGGTTCCTGCTAGCGTAAAGCCCTCCGCCCGTGTCAAACGTCGGCATGCGCACGCTCTTTCATCTGGCCCTGTCACCGCAATCGCGTCTGGTCCGTCTCGTGCTCGGCGAGAAGCGGATGGAGGCACATCTGCGGGCCGAGCCGATCTGGGACCGGCGCGAGGAGTTCCTGGCGATCAACCCGGCCGGCGAGGTGCCGGTGCTGGTCGAGGACGACGGCACCACGATCGCCGGCGCCACGCCGATCGCCGAGTATCTCGAGGAGATCTGCCCGGAGCCGCCGCTGCTGCAGGGCGACCCGGCCGAGCGGGCGGAGATCCGGCGGCTGGTCGCCTGGTTCGACCGCAAGTTCGATCGCGAGGTCACCGACCTGCTGGTCGGCGAGAAAGTGCTGAAGCGCTTCCTCGGCATCGGCGAGCCGTCCAGCGAGGCGATCCGCGCCGGGCACGCCAACATCCTGATCCACCTGGACTACATCGGCTGGCTGGCGGAGCGGCGCGCGTGGCTGGCCGGCGACCGGTTCTCGCTGGCCGACGTGGCCGCCGCCACCCATCTGTCCTGTGTCGATTATCTCGGCGACGTCCCCTGGGATCGCAACGCCGAGGCCAAGGACTGGTACGCGCGGGTCAAGTCGCGGCCGAGCTTCCGGCCGCTGCTGGCCGACCACGTGTCCGGGCTGCGTCCGGCGAAGCACTACGCCGACCTGGATTTCTGAATCCGCGCCGCGGTTCGTGCTTGCATGAGGCGGTGGTAATATAGCACCGTCCAGCGCCGTGATGCCCGGAGCGGGGCGAGACGCCTCTTAACGCTTCGGTAACCAGGCGGTCCTACCGTTCGGGGAGACCGCGAGAGACGGGATCCTATGATGGAAACGGGGCTCAGTACGGCCGACGGCCGGCGACGCCTGTCCCGGGAGGCTGCGAACCAGCTCCGCGAGATCGCGCACGAGCTGCGTAACCCGTTGAATGCCCTGACGGCGATCGCCGAGATCTTCCGTGACCAGCGGTTCGGGCCGCTGCCCGGGGACAAGTACGCCGAATACGCCGAGCTGGCTCACGGCGCCGCGCTGCGCATGGTGCAACTGTGCGACCGGTTGCTGCTCGAGGATCCGACCGCGCCTTCGGTGGCGACCGCGCCGGTCGGCAAGGTGCTCACCGACATCGTCGACCTGTTCGGTCCGATGGCGGAGGAGCGCGGCGTGACCCTCAACCTCGACCTGTCCGCGGCGCTGCCGGAGCTTCCGGTCGCGGTCGAGGCCCTGACCTCGGCGGTCAACAACCTGGTGGTCAACGCCATCAAGTTCACGCCGCGCGGCGGCCGGGTGACCGTTGCCGCCCGGGCCGAGCCGATGGAGAACGTGGCGGTCCTGGTGATCTCCGATACCGGCGTCGGGATGGCCCCGGAAGAGCTTGCTCGCGCCATGGCGCCGGGCTGGGGACGCGGCGACTCGACCGTCGGCGTACATGGCGATTCCGGCAGCGGCATGGGCCTGTCGGTGGTGCGCAAGCAGGTCGAGCTGCTGGGCGGCACCCTGGAGCTGCGGTCCCAGAAGGGCGTCGGCACCTGTGCGATCATCCGGGTGCCGCTGACCGGCGGGCCCGTTCCAGGTGGGCCACTGATCGCAGGCTCCTAGCCGGCCAGCAGCGCGTCCACCGTTTCGGTCAGGATCGCCAGGTCGCGCTCGGTCGAGAGCCGGTGGTCGCCGTCCTTGATGAGCCGGATCTGCACGTCGTCGCTTTCCAGCCGGTCGGCGAGGGTCAGCGCGTAGCGGTAGGGCACGTCCGGGTCGCGCATGCCCTGCAGCAGCCGGACCGGCACGGTGAGATGGATCGGCGCGCGCAGCAGCAGGTGGTTCCGGCCGTCCTCGATCAGGCCCATGGTCACGATGCTCGGCACGTCGGAGTACTCCGAGGGGATCCGCAGGATGCGGTCGCGCTCGAGGGCGGCGCGCTGGGACGCGTCGAACTCGGCCCACATCAGGTCCTCGGTGAAGTCCGGCGCCGCGGCGATCCCGACCAGGCCGGCCACCCGCTCCGGGCGCGCCAGGGCGAGCAGCAGGGCGATCCAGCCGCCCATGGACGAGCCGACCAGGACCTGCGGACCCTCGGTCAGGGAGTCGAACGCCGCCAGCGCGTCGTCGCGCCAGCGGCCGATGGTGCCGTCCTCGAACCGGCTCGAGGACTGGCCGTGGCCGCGGTAGTCGAAGCGCAGGAAGGCATGGCCGCGGTCGCGGACATGGGCTTCCAGGGCGGTCGCCTTGGTCCCCGTCATGTCCGAGGCATAGCCGCCGAGGAACACCACCCCGGGGTTGCGGCCGGCGCTGCGGTGGTAGGCGAGGCTTTGGCCGTCGGCGGTCGCGAGACGCTCCGGCGACGCCGGCTGCGGCGCGTTCGTCATTGTGCTAGGGTCTCCCGGATTCGTGGACCATCGATGGCTGGAAGGGCCGGTGAACGAGCCGCTCGATCTGGGTGCGGAAACCGCGCCGGACTCTAACAGGATCATCGAGGATTACGAAGCGTTCCGCCGGCCGAGCCCGAATGGCGCGCCGACGGTGCTGCAGGTCCTGCCGGCCCTGGTTTCCGGGGGGGTGGAGCGTGGCACCGTCGATGTGGCGCGGGCGCTGGTCGAGGCCGGCTGGCGCTCGCTCGTGGTCTCGCGCGGCGGTCCGATGGTGCACGAGCTGGAGCGCGTCGGCGCGACCCATATCGCCCTGCCGGTCCATTCGAAGAACCCGCTGCGCTGGCGCGCCACCTTCGACGCCCTGGTCGACCTGATCTGGCGCGAGGGCGTCGACGTGGTGCATGCCCGCTCCCGGATCCCGGCCTGGCTGGCGTGGCGGGCGGCGCGCCGCGACCGGGTGCCGTTCGTGACCACCTTCCACCAGCGCCCGGCCGCCGCCACGGCGCTCAAGCGCTACTACAACTCGGTGATGGTGCGCGGCGACCGGGTGATCGCGATCTCGCACTACGTGGCCGACCGGTTGCTCGCCGAGTACGGCCTGGATCCGGCACGGCTGCGGGTGATCCCGCGCGGCGTCGACCTGTCGCTGTTCGACCCCGACAAGGTCACCGCCGAGCGGCTGATCCGGCTGTCGGAGCGTTGGCGGATCCCCGACGGCGTGCCGGTGGTCGTGCTGCCGGGCCGCGTCACCAAGTGGAAGGGCCACGGCCTGCTGGTCGATGCGCTGGCGCGGCTGGAGCGCGGGTCGTTCCATTGCCTGATGGTCGGCGAGGACGGCGGTCGCCGCAGCGTGAAGGCGGCGCTGGAGCCGCGGATCGCCAAGCTGGGCCTGACCCCCTACGTCCACTTCGTCGGGCGCAGCGACGACATGCCGGCGGTCTACAAGCTGGCCGACGTGGTGGTGTCCGCCAGCCTCGACCCGGAGCCGTTCGGCCGGGTGATGATCGAGGCCCAGGCCATGGGCCGCCCGATCGTCGCGACCGACCATGGCGGGGCACGCGAGACGGTGCTGCCGGGCGAGACCGGCTGGCTGGTGAAGCCCGGCGACCCGCAGGCGCTGGCCGACGGCATCCGGACGGCCCTGGCGCTCGACGCCGCGGGCCGGCAACGGTTGTCCGAGCGGGCGGTCGCGCACGTCCGCGAGAATTTCTCGCGCTATCAGATGTGCGCGCGCACCCTCGCGGTGTATAGCGAACTGCTGGACGAGCGGGCCCGGCCCGGCGCCCATGGTGACGCCGCCGACCGCTGATCCCTGTTCCGTCGATCCCTGTTCCGCCGCTGTCCGCCGAGTCGCATGCCCCATACCCGCATCCTGGTGATCAAGCTCGGCGCCCTCGGCGACTTCCTGATGGCGCTGGGGCCGATGCAGGCGATCCGCCGGCATCATCCGGATGCCGAGCTGGTGCTGCTGACGCGGGCCGCCTACCGCCCGCTCGGCGAGGCGACGGGGCTGTTCGCCGAGGTCTGGGTCGACCCGGCGCCGCGCTGGAGCCCGGTCGCCTGGTGGCGTTGGCGCTCCCGGCTGCGGGCCGCCGGCTTCACCCGGGTCTACGACCTGCAGACCTCCGACCGCAGCGCCGGCTATTTCCGGCTGTTCCCCGCCG
>Ga0209475_10001325_pt1 | contig 32328 bp, 27 predicted proteins | sample tdDd471_FD_187128 | JGI IMG/M metagenome (GOLD analysis project Ga0209475, IMG submission 187128) | Marine sediment microbial communities from the Atlantic coast under amendment with organic carbon and nitrate - tdDd47.1 (SPAdes)... | ecosystem: Environmental > Aquatic > Marine > Coastal >... | reverse complement strand
TGTCTACCTGCCGGTGGGCGCAGAACCCCTGGTCGCCGAAGGACAGACCATGCTGGCTGCCGAGACCGTGCTGGCCGACTTGTCCTCCAAGGAAGAAGCAAGAGCCGCCGAAATCAGGTAACGGGAAGGAACGAACATGTTCAAGCCCAGGAAACGCCCTAAAGGCTGGTCCTTCAACAGGATGATCCCCAACATCCTGACCCTGCTCGCTCTCGCGGCCGGGTTGACCTCTATCCGCTATGGCCTTAGCGGACATTGGGAAAAGGCGCTTGTCTCCATTGGAGTCGCAGCCGTTCTCGACGCACTGGATGGACGGATCGCCCGGCTCCTTAAAGGAACCAGTAAGTTCGGCGCGGAATTGGACTCGCTTTCCGATTTCGTCTGTTTCGGCGTTGCGCCCGCCATGATTCTTTACCTCTGGACCATGCAGACCATGGGCAGAATTGGCTGGGCCTTCAGCCTTGTATTCGCCATTTGCTGCGTGTTGCGACTGGCGCGCTTCAATACGGACCTGGAAGAACCGGAGAAGCCAGCCTGGGCTTTTAATTTCTTCACCGGCGTGCCCGCGCCGGCCGGGGCGGGAATTGTCCTCATCCCCTTGATGCTTTACGTCCAAACCAACGAACTATTCTTTGCTAAGCCAGCCCTGGTCGGCGCCTTTATGGTGGCCACGGGGGCGCTCTTAGTCAGCAAAATTCCGACGTTCTCGTTTAAGCAATTCAAGGTGCCGCACAGCTTGGTGCTGCCTGTGTTGCTGGGCGTCGGAGCTTTCGCCGCAATCCTTTTCACCGAGCCCTGGATCGCCTTACTCGTTATCCTGACCGTTTATCTCGGCAGCCTCCCCTTTTCCGTGCGTTCCTACGCCCGCTTCCAGCGCCGGGAGGCTGAGATCAAAGGCGACGTGGTCAACCTGGATAAAAAAGAAGACGGCGCTTCTTAGAGCTACCGGTTTTAGTTTCAGCCCAAAACCTCCCGACAGTCCGCGAGATTGGACTGCCGGGAGAAATGAGGCGATCTATTCCGCCGGTGTCGGTTTCTTGCCAAGCTTGGCAAACTGGCGCTTAACTCGCCAGGCATGAAGATTTTCTTTCAGCATCAAGGCCGAAGGGGTCACCAACAGCGTTAGAATGGTCGCAAAGCCAAGCCCAAATACGATGGACGTGGCAAGCTGCGTCCACCATTGGGTCGACGGCGCACCGATCGTCACTTCGCGACTGATGAAATCGATATTGACGCCGAACATCATGGGCAGCAGACCGAGCATGGTGGTGATGGTCGTCAACATCACCGGACGCATTCTCTGGGCCCCTGTACGCAAGATGGCTTCGATAGGATCGTCCACCGTATGCTTTAAGCGGTCAAAGGTATCGATCAGCACGATATTGTTGTTTACCACGATCCCGGCCAGGGCGATAACGCCGATGCCGTTCATCACAATCCCGAAAGGCGAATGAGTCAGCAGCAAACCGATCAAGACCCCGGCCGTCGACATGACCACGGCAAACAGGATCAAAAAGGCGTTGTAGAAGCTGTTGAATTGGGTCACTAGGATAACCGCCATGATGAACAAAGCGACAAGGAAGGCCTTGCCGAGGAAAGCCTGAGCCTTGGCTTGTTCTTCATTTTCACCTTTAAACACCGTATGAACACGGGGATCGAGGTTGGCGGTCTCCGCCAACCACTTTTCCAACTCTTTGATCTTGTTATCGACCAAAATGCCGTCTTCCACATCGGCTTTAACCGTAATCACCCGGAATCCGTCGACCCGCTTGACCGTACCGACCTTGTGATCGGCCTGTCGGGTGACGAAATTGGAAATGGGAACCGATCCTGCGTTGGTATTGACGCGAATATGGTTCAGTTCCTCAAGGGTCCGACGCTTTTCGGGGAAACGAGCGCGAATTTCAATTTCATCATCGGAATCGTCGGGCCGGTATTCACCGATTTTATAGCCCACGGTCGTCATTTGGATCATGTTACCGACCGAACCAACGTCTGCGCCATACTTGGCCGCCTGGGCTCGATCAACGACAATCTCCCAGTCGATCCCTGGAAGCGGACGGGAATCTTCGATACTGCGCAGGCCCTCCATGCTATCGAACTTTTCGCGCACTTTGGCTGCCGCCGGAACCAGCAACTCAGGATACCGCGAGGACAACTGAAGCTGTACCGGCTTGCCGGTAGGCGGCCCCTCTTCTTCCTTGCGGTAGTCGATGATAACACCCGCAATATCCTTGGTCTTTTCACGCATAATATCGAAGATTTCATAAGACCAAAGACGCTCGCGCCAATCCTTGAACTCCAGTGAAATGGTGCCGACGATATCTTCGGCTTCCTGACTGTTCTGCTCTTTGCCGACGCGGGTATAGAAGGTTTTGACGCCATCTTCTTTTAAGATGCGGCTTTCGACTTCGCGCATGATGGCGTCTTGTTCATTGATCGACAGGTTTCCCCGCGCCCTGACCTGGACCTTGGCGTTTTCCGGTTCCACTTCAGGGAAAAATTCCACCCCCGGACCGATAGCGCCATAAACCATGAACACCAAGATCAGAACGCCAATCGATCCGGCGAAAATTTTAGCTGGATGGTGAAGCGCCTTGCGCAGAACCCGGAGATATTTCCCGGTAAAGCCTGAAATATCGTCAAGGTTGCCTTTCTCTCCTGCGGCAATGGCCTGCATGGTGGAGGCGTCCGCCGCCCCCGGCTTACCGATCATCGCCCCCATGGTGGGCACGAAAATCAACGCCATGAGAAGCGATGCGGAAAGGGTGATCAAGACAGTCATCGGCAGATATTTCATAAATTCACCGACGACGCCCGGCCAGAAAACCAGCGGCAGGAAAGCCGCCAAGGTCGTCGCCGTGGAAGCAATAATCGGCCAGGCCATACGTTTAGACGCCAGCAAATAGGCGTGCTTGCGGTGCACCCCTTCACTCATTTTACGATCTGCATACTCGGTCACCACGATGGCCCCATCGACCAGCATGCCGACGGCAAGTATGAGACTGAACAACACGACGATATTGAGGGAAACGTCGAGCATGAAGAGAACCAACAAGGTCGCCAGAAAAGAACCGGGAATAGCGATGCCGACCAGCGCCGAAGAACGGACGCCAAGCGCCGCAATCACCACGACCATAACCAGCAGAACCGCCGAAAGAACACTGTTCTGCAGATCGGAAAGCATCGTTCTGATCTGGCTAGACCGATCCTGCGAATAGCCGACCTTGACCGCTCGACGCAACTCTTCCGGCCAACTGGCCCGCTCCTCTTCGACCACCTGGCGAACTTTTTCGATGGTGTCGATGATATTTTCGCCCGTCCGCTTGGAGACTTCGAGGGCGACGGCAGGCTTACCATTGACCCGAGCATAGCTGGCGGCGTCTTTAAAGGTCCGGCGCACATCGGCCACATCGCCGACAGTCACAACCGAATCTCCATCAACTTTAATGGGCAGATGAATGATGTCCTCGACCGTCTCAAACAAGCCCGGCACCTTGACGGAAAACTTGCCTTTCCCCGTATCCTGGAACCCGGCGGCGACCAACAGGTTAGAGCCCTTAACGGTGTTGGCGGCAGTGGCCGGGTCGAGGCCATAACTCTCAACCTTAACCGGATCGATGATCACTTCGACCAATTCTTCCCGATCCCCCGCAATGGGGGCTTCCAAAACCGTTGAAATGCCCTCTACGGCATCCTGAAGGTCGCTGGCCAGACGATAAAGCGTCCGGTCCTGCACTTCGCCCGAAAGGATAACGACCAAGACTGGAAAAAGACTGAAATTCACCTCGTGAACTTCCGGCTCATCGGAATCGTCGGGCAATTCGGTTTTGGCGGTATCGACCTTCTCGCGCACATCGTCGAGCGCAGTATCGGCATTGAACCCCGCTTCAAATTCCATAAGTACGCTGGCCCCACCCTCAAAACCGGTCGAGCGCATTTCCTTGATGCCTTCAATGGTCCGGAGTTCCTGCTCCAGAGGGCGAATAATCAACCGCTCTGAATCCTCAGGCGAGATGCCATCGTGGTTCACCGTCACGTAGATGATCGGAATATTAATATCCGGGTCGGATTCCTTGGGAATATCCATATAGGCGACCGCACCGGCGATCAAAATGAAGACCAGGATGGACAGGACCGTTCGCGTGCGCCCCAACGCCGCGTCGATAACCGATAACATGACCGCTTACTCCTCCACCACTTCAACCGCCTGTCCGGCCTTAACAAACTCCTGACCGAGGGTGATCAGTCTGATTTCTTCCGGCAACCCGCCGAGCCAAGAACCTTCCGGTGAGTCGGAAACCAGCGAAACAGGTATAAACTCCACTTTGCTTTCCCGATTGACGATCTTGACGCCGACGATACCTTTGTCATTCAAAGTCAGAACGGCGGGAGAAAGCTTGTGGGCCAGTTTTTCACCCACAGCCAAGCGAATATCCGCCGTGATGCCGTCAGCTACCGCATTGTCAGGATTGGGTGCTTCCATTTCGACTCTAAAAGTACGAGTCGAGGTCGCGCTTGCTTTAGAAACGAAAGTTACGACGCCATCAAGCTCACGGCCATCAACCAACACCGCGCGTCCATTGCTTCCTACAGCAATTTTTGAGACTAAACTTTCCGCTACATCGCCGGTGACGACGACAGTTGAAAGATCGAGAATGGAAGCAATGTTTTCCCCAACCTTCAAATAATCGCCTTCTTCAACAAAACGATCATCAACGACACCGTCGAACGGCGCGGTAATCACCGTATGGGCCAAATCAACCCGCATGGCGGCCAAAGAGGCGCGAGCGCCATTTAGCAGAGTACTGGCTTCGGCCAGCTTGGTCTTGGAGCGGAAGTTCTTTTTTGAAAGCTCCTTTGCCGCATCGAACTCGATTTCCCGCTGACGAACCAGCGCTTCGGCTTCACGTAGTTTATGCCGCCGGTCGTTTTCATCGATTCGGGCGATCACATCGCCTTTTTTAACCGTCTGCCCTTTTTTGGCCACGACCTCGGCAATACTTCCCGCCGTCTCGGCCCGAAGCGTCACCTCACGCTTGGCTTCCGTGCGGCCCAGCAGATGAATTTCTTCAACGACCGGTGAGGCCTGAAGCGTCTGGACCTGGACCTTATAGATCGGCGCTAAGGTTTCAGCCTTGGCTTCACCTGTAATCCCATCATCCGTGGCTTTGGCCGCCGGCCCTTGCCCCGGCAATTGCCCGGACCCGATCCAAACAATGACCGCAAGCGCCAAGATTGCGGCATACCAGTACGACCGCTTGGCTTTGATGGATCCCATTTTTAAACTACTCAGCAGCCGCATCATTTTCTTCCTTGAAAAGCAGGGGTCGGTTCTGTTCCAGATAGTCAACGATGGCCGTGTAGACGGCGACGCCGAAACCGTGGGCAAAGTCATGGCCGGGCAGATCGTCGAAACACTCGCCGACCTGCGTACAAACCCCATCGATTTCACCTTTCATCTCCGCCAGATGGCGTCGGTGGAAATTGAGATAGGTGTCGTAGGCCTCTTGACGATTTTTCGAATCGAGCAGGTGGGCAAAAAGCATCATCACCAGAAAATCCGAGCGCAAACGATCATGCTCGGGCCTTTGGTTGATCGCTTCTTTCAACTCGGCACGGCCTGCGTCGTTGATGCTGTAGACCTTTTTGTCCGGCTTCCCCTCTTGCGGCACCGCCCGCACCGTCACCAATCCTTGCTCATTGAGCTTGTTCAGCGCCGGATAAATCGAGCCATACCCCGCTTCATACATGTAGGCGAAGGGGCCGTCTTCAAAGTGCTTCCTGATTTCATAGCCGGTCGAATCGCTCACGCTGAGGATCGCCAGACAAACGGTTTTCACATCCATCGTTTCAATTCCCGAGCAATATTTATTTTTATTAATATGATGGTTCGATATATGTCGAAACGGAATATATATATTCGATATATATCGAGTCAATAGTATCAACTTGAAATTTCAGGAAGCCATTCAACCGATAGGATGTAACAGGAATATGTCGGAAAAGAAGATGGTTCGTAACGGGATGTAACAAAACCCCAAAGCAACCTATTTGACGGCGCAGCCAAAAGGGCGAACCATTCACGACTTTAAACTGCCTCTGCTGCAGAACATCTAATGATGGCAGCTGTCGACGCCGGAATTTCCTTTAATTTCAATTGAGTTAGCGGGTAGCTACTTGACTGCTTTCATATTTAAGCTGACTGGCATGTTTTTCCCAAGCATCAAAGAACTGCTATCGTCAAAAAAACTGAAATTCTTCACCCGTTTAGGGTTTCGAAATCCCGCACCTATCAGGAATTCCCTGAGAAAGTCCTCTGTAAAGCCTACTCTATGAAAATCATATAGGTCCATTTGGCCACCAAACATTATCCGCATGATGTGAAAGCGGTCTTTTTGGCTGAGCCCTGGGATCAAAAAGTAACGACAAAGTGCATCAAGGTCTGGAACACTAATCATCACCTTCCCCCCCGGTTTTATAACCCGATACCACTCCTTCAATGCTTTGGGCAATTCCTCTTGATACCCTAGGTGCTCAAGTATATGGCTTGCATAAATTTCATCTATGCTATTTTCGGCAAATTGCCTTAGGTCTCCGCAATCACCAACAAAATCAACATATGTAGCGTCCTGTGCATTGAGGATTTGCCATCCCTTTTTCGCTTCTTCGCCGCCAATATGAAGCCGCATCAGGTGCCTCCCTTTTTTGAGCTTTTTATGTTGATATACTTTCTTACCACAAAGCTTTTAGCTTTTCTGCGAAAGCCATAAATAAAAAAGCACCGCTGCTTATAGACAGCGGTGCTTTAAAAAATCATATAGACTAAAGCCTATTTATTGGCTTTCATCAGCTCGATAACGGCCTTGCGGTCGGCTTCTTTTTTCAAGCCCGCGAAGGACATTTTGGTTTTCGGGACCAGCTTTTTCGGCTTGGTCAGATATTTGTCGAGAGTGGCTTCGTCCCAGGTCAGGCCGGATTCTTTCATGGCGCTGGAATACTTGAAACCGTCTTTGGATGCTGCCGGGGCTCCGAAAACACCGAACAGGTTCGGGCCGACTTTCTTTTTGCCGCCTTCATCAATGGTGTGACAGGCTTTGCACTTCTTGAACGACTTGTCCTTGTTCGGATCAGCCTGAGCGGAGGTGGCGGACAGGGCCAGACCGACGACGGCGGCGACAGCCAGAATCTTACCATACTTCATTAAATTCGTTCTCCCGAAACGAGCAATTAAAAAATACGCCCTTACTGTTCCGCGGGCCGTCATTTGGCCTCATCGGTAGAAGGGCGGCGAAAAACAGCCGACAATATGACGACCTCTGCCAAGTTTTTCAACCCAGACTTGGAGTTTCTCTAAATTCTACGCGTTCGTAACTGACCGACATCAAGAACCTACACCTCAAATTTAGGACGCAAAAGGCATGCTATTGACGTATACGTTACTCATCACTATTAATCGTCAAAATTTGAAAAATGATAGAAGAACAGGAGAGCATCCATGACCATGGACGACGAAGTAAATGGCGAGAGCTGGTTGGCCCATTACCCTGAAGGGGTTCACTGGGATACACCGCTTGAGTCCCGGTCCCTCGTCGGCTTCATGGACGATTCGGTATCGCGCTATAGTCAAAAGCCCTGCATCGACTTTCTTGGACGCAAATACACCTATGCGCAAGTTGGCGCATTGATCGACAAGGCCGCCAAGGGTTTTCAGAAAATTGGCGTCAAGAAAGGAACCAAGGTAGGGCTCTGCCTGCCCAACACCCCCTACTCCGTTATTTGCTATTTCGGCATCCTCAAGGCCGGTGGCGTCGTGGTGAACTACAACCCGCTTTACGCCGAGAGAGAGCTGGCCTTCCAAATCGAAGATTCGCATACCGAAATCATGGTAACGATGGACCTGGGCCTGATCTATCCCAAAGTCGGCGCAATGTTCACCCGCACCAATTTGAAAAAAATCATCGTCTGCACCATGGCCGGGATCCTACCGCCGCTTAAAGGTTTGCTGTTCAAGCTCTTCAAGAAAGGTGACATCGCTAAAGTCCCGTTCGATGATCAACACATCCCGTTCGAGGCTCTCACCGACAACGACGGCCACCCCGCCCCCGTGACGATTGATCCGGCGGAAGACGTTGCCGTGCTGCAATATACCGGCGGCACGACCGGCCAGCCCAAGGGCGCGATGCTCACCCACGCCAACCTGACGATCAACGCCGCTCAACTCAGCGCCTGGACCGATCCTTCAGGAATATTGCAAGACGGTGTCGAGCGGGTTATCGGCGTTCTTCCATTCTTCCATGTTTTCGCCATGACCGTGGTGATGAATCAGGGCTTGGCGAAAGGCTACGAGTTGATCCTCCTGCCCCGTTTCGAACTTGATCTTCTGCTGAAAACCATTCAAAGGACCAAGGCGACGCTGGTCCCGGCGGTGCCAACCATCTATACGGCGATCAACCATGCACCAAACCTGAAAAAATACGACCTGACCAGCATCAAGATGTGCAATTCCGGCGGCGCGCCCTTACCGAACGAGGTGCGCCACGATTTCGAGCGCATGACCGGTTGCTACCTGATCGAAGGGTACGGCCTAAGCGAATCTTCGCCCGTTGCATCCTCAAGCCCCCCGGGCGGTCTCAACAAGGAAGGCTCCATCGGCATTCCCCTCCCCGGCACCAAGCTGGAAATCCGCAACGTCGAAGCACCGCACGACCTACTCCCTCAGGGTGAAGCCGGTGAAATCTGCATCATCGGCCCTCAGGTGATGAAGGGATATTGGGACCGTCCAGAGGAAACCGCCGAGACCATCATTGACGGGCGGCTCCACACCGGCGATGTGGGCTATATGGATGAAGACGGCTACATCTTTATTGTTGATCGCTTGAAAGACGTCATTCTCTGCGGTGGCTACAACGTCTATCCACGCAACATCGAAGAAGCCATCTATCTTCATCCGGCGGTCGAGGAAGTCACCGTTATCGGTATCCCCGATGAATACCGGGGGCAAAGCCCCAAGGCCTTTATCAAGCTTAAAGACAACGAGACTTTGACGGAAGACGGTCTCAAAGCTTTCCTCAAGGATAAGATTTCCAAAATTGAAATGCCCGGCGCCATCGAGTTCCGTGCCGAACTGCCAAAGACCATGATCGGCAAACTATCGAAAAAAGAATTGGTCGCCGAGGAAGCGGCCAAGGCCGCCACGTCCCAAAAGGAGGCTTCATAACCCTGCGAATACGCCCGGAGGCTGCGCCGTCACCTACTGTCGCGCACAGAATATGACGATACGGTTATGAGGTTGACGTTAACGTTACTTCAGAATACCATGGTCAAGCCTCCACCAACTTCTGCAAGGTTAGAGACCCGTTATGGACATGAGAGAAGACCCAACCAACAAGCTCTACAGCGTGACCGAGCTCGCCAACGAGTTCGATATCACGCCACGAGCCATACGCTTTTATGAGACAAAAGGGCTGCTCGCACCGCAACGGGCCGGGTCGACACGGGTCTACACTTACAAGGACCGCGCTCGATTGATGATTATTCTGCGCGGCAAACGGATGGGCTTCTCCCTTTCCGGCATCAAGGAATATCTCGACCTTTACGATGCCGACCCCACCCAAAAAACCCAAATGTCGGTCCTACTGGATGCGGTCCGAGAGCGGATGCAGGAACTGGACGAACAACGCAAAGATTTGGAAACCACGCTTGAAGAACTGAAAGACGTGGAACGGCAAACCCTGGAAGCGCTCGACAGCGCGACCGATTAACCCCAATTGAACCCAAACAACGGCTTTAACGCTATTTCGACACGGAGACGCAACAGATGAAAAACGTCGTAATCGCCGGTTACGCCCGGTCCCCCTTCCATTTCGCCAACAAAGGCGAATTGACGAAAGTCCGCCCCGACGACATGGCCGCCCAGGTTATCAAAGGACTGGTCGAAAAGACCGGCGTCAAGGGTGAGGACATTGAAGACCTGATTATGGGCTGCGCCTTCCCCGAAGGTGAACAGGGTTTCAACGTGGCGCGTTTGGTCGGCTTCATGGCCGGTCTGCCGCTCTCCGTTGCGGGCACGACGGTCAACCGTTTCTGCGGTTCTTCCATGCAATCCGTCCATATGGCGGCAGGCGCCATTCAGATGAATGCGGGCGAGGCCTTTATTTGCGCCGGTATGGAAAGCATGACCCGAATTCCCATGGGCGGCTTCAACCCGCTCCCCAACCCCGGCCTGATGCAGGAATACCCACAAGCCTACGTCTCCATGGGCGAAACGGCGGAAAACCTCGCCAACCAATACTCCATCGCTCGGGCCGACCAGGAAGCCTTCGCCGTGGCCTCTCACGAAAAAGCCAGCAAAGCCCAAGCCGACGGCAAATTCGACGATGAAATCGTCCCCATCACCTGGAAAGGCGGCGTTATCGAGAAAGACGGCTGCATCCGCGCAGGCACCACAGCCGACGACTTGGCCGGTCTGAAACCTGCTTTCAGCCAAACCGGTTCGGTTACCGCTGGCACTTCCTCTCCGCTGACCGACGGCGCTTCGGCCACTCTGGTCTGCTCGGAAGAATACGCCGAAAAGAATGGCCTGGAGCCCCTGGCCCGCATCAAGTCCATCGCCGTTGGCGGTTGCAAGCCGGAAATCATGGGCATCGGCCCGGTCGTCGCCACTAAGAAGGCTCTGGAACGCGCCGGGATTGACATGAAAGATATCGATGTGGTCGAACTGAACGAAGCCTTCGCCGCTCAGGGCATGGCCTGCATGAAAGACCTCGACATCCCCATCGAAAAAGTCAACCTCGACGGCGGCGCCATCGCACTCGGCCACCCACTGGGCGCGACCGGCGCTCGGATTACCGGCAAGGCGGCCCAAGTGATGAAGCGTGAAGGCATGAAGTATTCGTTGGCCACCCAGTGCATCGGCGGCGGCCAGGGCATCGCCACGATCATGGAGGCCATCTAATCATGACTGAGATCAACAAAGTCGCGGTCATCGGGGCGGGTGTCATGGGCGCGGGAATCGCCGCCCATGTCGCCAACGCCGGTGTCCCTGTGGTGCTGCTCGATATCGTTCCCGACGGAGCGGAAAACCGCAATGTCATCGCTGAAGGCGCAGTGCGGAAACTGCTGAAGAACAAACCGGCAGCCTTCATGAGCAAGCGCAACGCCAAGCTGGTCACCACCGGCAACATCGAAGACAACATGGATCTGCTCGCCGATTGCGACTGGATCGTCGAAGTTGTCCTCGAACGGCTCGATATTAAGCAGGACCTCTATAAGAAGATCGATGCGGTCCGTAAGAAGGGCTCCATCGTTTCATCCAACACCTCGACCATTCCGCTCAAGAACCTGACGGAAGGTCTGGGGGACGGCTTCGCCAAAGACTTCCTGATCACCCACTTCTTCAATCCGCCGCGCTACATGCGGCTGCTGGAAATCGTCTCGGGCCCGAAAACCCGTCAGGACGCTGTGGACCTGATCAACGACTTCGGCGACAAACGCCTCGGCAAATGCATGGTCACCTGTAAAGACACGCCGGGCTTCATCGCCAACCGTATCGGGACCCTCTGGATGGCTTCGGCCACGCGGTTCGCTTTTGAAATGGGCCTCACCGTCGAAGAAACCGACGCCGTGGCGGGCAAGCCTTGCGGCTTCCCCAAAACCGGCATCTTCGGCCTGATGGATCTGGTCGGCATCGACCTGGGTCCGCACGTCGCCGCCTCCATGCTGGCGACCCTGCCGGAAAAAGACATGTACCGCGACATCTATCAGGAAAACGACCTGATCAAGAAGATGATCGCCGACGGCTATACCGGCCGTAAAGGCAAGGGCGGTTTCTACCGGATCAACAAGGAAGGCGGTAAGAAGGTCAAGGAATCGCTGAACCTCCAGACCGGCGAATACGCTCCTTCCACCCGTGCTCAGTTGAAATCGGTCAAAGCCGGGCGCAAGGGCCTGCGCGCCGTCGTCGAGTTCGACGACAAGGGCGGTCAGTACATCCGCAAAATGCTGGGCCATACCCTTTCCTACGCTGCTTCGCTGGTGCCGGAAATCGCCGACCACATCTATGCGGTCGATGACGCCATGAAGACCGGCTACGCCTGGAAATGGGGTCCTTTCGAGATGATCGATCAGCTCGGCCCGAAATGGTTCGCCGAGATGCTGGCCGCTGACGGTCTCGAAGTACCCGAACTGCTGACCAAGGTCGGCGACGGCACCTTCTATCGGGTCGAAAATGGCGTGCTCGAATACTTCGATCTCGACGGCGCCTACAAGCCGGTGCCTCGCCCCGAAGGCGTCCTGCTGCTCTCCGACATCAGGCGGGCCTCCGAACCGGTCGCCAGGAACGGCTCGGCCAGCTTGTGGGATATCGGCGACGGCGTTCTCTGCCTCGAATTCCACACCAAGATGAACTCGCTCGACGAAGGCATCTTCAAGCAGATCAAGAAGGCCGACAAACTGATCACCAAGGGCGATTTCAAAGCCTTGGTGATCCATAACGAAGGCGACAACTTCTCGGTTGGGGCCAACATCGGCTTGGCGCTGTTTGCCGCCAACGTCGGCCTCTGGCCGGTGATCGAAAGCTCTATCGCCGAAGGCCAGAACACCTTTAAGGGCCTCAAATATGCTCCCTATCCTGTCGTCGGCGCACCCGCCGGCATGGCACTGGGCGGCGGCTGTGAAATCCTGCTCCATTCTGACTGGATTCAGGCCCATGCAGAAACCTACATCGGCTTGGTCGAAGTGGGTGTCGGCGTGATCCCCGGTTGGGGCGGCTGCAAGGAGATGATGCAACGTTGGCTGACCAATAAGCGTCGCCCTGGCGGCCCGATGCCTGCCGTAGCCAAGGTCTTCGAGATGGTCTCGACCGCTCATGTGGCGACTTCGGCGGCAGAAGGGCAGGAAGGTCTGTTCCTCAAGCCCGACGCTTCCGGCGTGACCATGAACCGTGACCGCTTGCTGGCCGACGCCAAAGCCAAGGCGCTCGAACTGGTGGACGGTTACGAGCCTCCCGAGCCCATCGAGTTCGTTCTGCCCGGTGCGGGCGGCAAGGCTGCGCTCACCATGGCGGTCGACGGCTTCCACAAGGCCGGCAAGGCGCTCGATCACGATGTGACGGTTTCGACCGCCCTGGCGGGCATTCTGACCGGCGGCGACACCGACATCACGGAAGTCCTAAGCGAAGACGACATGCTCACCCTGGAACGGGAAGCCTTTGTCGGTCTTTTGAAAACCGAACCAACCCTTGCCCGGATCGAGCACATGCTCACCACCGGCAAGCCGTTGCGTAACTAGAAGCACGAGGAGATTTGAACCATGGCTAACTACAAAGCGCCCGTGCGCGATATGCAGTTCGTCCACTACGAACTCCTCGACGGGAACAAGCTCACCGAGCTGCCCGGCTACGAGGAAGCCACTGAAGATCTGGTCCATGCCGTTTTGGAAGAAGCGGCTAAGGTCGCCGAAGGCGTTCTGCACCCAATCAACCGGAGCGGCGACGAAGAAGGCTGCACCTTCGAAAACGGTGTCGTCCGTACGCCGTCCGGCTTCAAGGAAGCCTACGACACTTTCATCGAAGGCGGCTGGACGACCCTGACCTGCGATCCCAAGTATGGCGGCCAGGGCCTGCCCCATTCGGTCGGCACCCTGGTTTCCGAGATGCTATCGGGGGCCAACCATTCGTTCTCCATGTACCCGGGCCTCTCCCACGGCGCTTACAACGCGCTGGAAGCCCACGGTACCGACGAATTGAAGAACCGCTTCCTGCCCAAGCTGACCGAGGGTATCTGGTCGGGCACCATGTGTCTGACCGAGCCGCAGTGCGGCACCGACCTCGGCCTGGTGCGAACCAAAGCGATCCCTCAGGACGACGGGTCTTACAAGCTCACCGGCACCAAAATCTTCATCTCGGCTGGCGATCACGACCTGACGGAAAACATTCTCCATCTGGTGCTCGCTCGCTTGCCGGACGCGCCGGAAGGGATCAAGGGGATCAGCCTATTCCTGGTGCCCAAGTACATGCCCAATGACGATGACACGGTCGGCCCGGCAAACGGCGTCACCTGCGGCTCCATCGAGCACAAGATGGGCATCCACGGCAACGCCACCTGCGTCATCAACTTCGACGACGCCACCGGCTGGCTGGTTGGCGAACCCCATAAAGGCATGCGCGCCATGTTCACCTTTATGAACACGGCCCGTCTTGGCGTCGGCCTGCAAGGTCTGGCCCAAGGCGAAGCGGCCTATCAGGGCGCGCTGGAATACGCCCGCGAGCGCATCCAGGGCCGGTCGCTCACTGGGACCAAAGAGCCGGAGAAAAAGGCCGACAGCATCCTCGTCCACCCGGATGTGCGGCGTATGCTGCTGACCATCAAGGCCTATACCGAAGGGGCGCGCGCCATGACCGCCTGGATCGCCCAGGAGATCGACTACGCGCACAAGAGCCCCAACCCGGAACGGGCCCAGCAAGCCGACGATCTGGCCAGCCTGATGACCCCAATCATCAAGGCCATCCAGACCGACAACGGCTATGAAGCGGCCAACCTGGGCGTCCAGGTCTTCGGCGGCCACGGCTACATCCGCGAACACGGCATGGAGCAGATGATCCGCGATGGCCGCATTGCCCAGATCTACGAAGGCACCAACGGCATCCAGGCGCTCGACCTGGTCGGCCGTAAACTGCCCACGGGCATGGGCCGTCTGCTGCGGCGGTTCTTCCATCCGGTTCAGGACTTCATCACCGCCGAGATGGAAAACGAAGAGATGGAAGAGTTCGTCATGCCGCTGGCCAAAAACTTCGGACGCTTGCAGCAAGTGACCGCATGGCTGGCCGAACAGGGCATGAAGAACCCGGACGAAGCAGGCGCGGCAAGCGTCGAGTACCTGCGCATGTTCGGTCTCGTCGCCATGGGCTACATGTGGGCCCGGATGGCCAAGATCGGTCTCGCCAAACAAGACGGCGACGAAGCCGTTTTCTACAAGTCGAAAGTCAAAACGGCGCGGTTCTACATGGCCCGCCTGCTGCCCCAGTGCGGCGGCCTGATGTCCTCGATCATGGCGGGCTCCAGCTCGATCATGGATTTCGAAGACGAACTGTTCGGCTAATAGGAAAACTGGAGGGGGCGCCCTTTTGCCCCCTCCAACTCCCCCTAAAAGGGGGAAAGCTATTTCATCCCTCCCCTACTGGGGAAGGCTAGGTGGGGTATCCCATGCACCTGATCTTTCGGATGGCGAAAACGGTTCTGAAGGCGCACTACGGTCGTAAACTGACACCCGCCGATGAATCTGTCCTTCAAGTCCGTTGCTGGCCTAACGACCTGGACGCCAATCTGCATATGACCAATGGGCGTTATTTGACGGTCATGGACTTGGGCAAGTTCGACCTTTGGGTGCGCGCCGGACTGTTTAAGGAACTAATGGTCAAGCGCAAGTGGCGGCCGATCCTCGGAGCGGCCAATATCCATTTCAAAGCACCGGTCCATCTCTTCGAAGCCTGTACGCTGCGCACCCGCATCGCCGGATGGGACGACAAGTGGTTTTTTCTCGAACATCGCCTGGAAGTGCGGGGCAAACTAGCGGCCTTGAGCGTACAAAAAGGCCTATTCCGCGAACCGGGCCGTTCAGTGCCGAGCGCCGAGTTGATCGAGGCTCTCAACCTGAATGTCGATAGCGTGGAAACACCGCCCTACGTCTCAGCCTGGCTAGCCGCCGAACCGGCCTTTGAAGAGGCCCTAAAGACCGTGGAAAACCCATAGCCCGGCAACTCCATCTAACGGTTTGTCAAACGCCATAGCCCCGCTACCATCTATGAAACAATAGAATGGAAAAGGGGAAGGCTATGGATTTCAACACCCTCATCACCAAACTGGCGACTGCGGCGGCTAAGGGAGACGGCCAGGGCGTCGCTTCCTGTTTTTGCCAAGACGGCATTTATCACGACGTTTACTACGGCGCATTCAAAGGGCGCGAAGCCATCGCCGATATGATCGAGAACTGGTTTCACCGCGACGGGGAAGACTTTGTCTGGGATATTCACGACCCGGTCAGCAACGGCCACACCGGTTACGCCCGCTACGTCTTCAGCTACAAGAGCAAACTGCCCGAGGCCAAGGGAGCAAGAGCCGGGTTTGAAGGGGTCAGTTTTGTAAAGTTGCGGGACGGCCTCATTGAGCACTATAGCGAAATAGCCAATACCGGCCCCGGGCTCATCGACCTCGGCTTCCCACCGGAACGGGTCTGCAAAATTCTTAAAAAATTCGGCGACGAAGTTTGGCGACGCCCAGAAGCGGAAAAACACCATAAGCATGAATGACCGGCATAGGTTCCACTGTATGGAACATGACCAAAATCATTGATTTTTAAAGGGTTATACGATAATCTGGTTGCTAAAGCGGTATGGGCGCAACCACTGCCACGGATGATGTGGCGGAAAGGTGGTGGACGTGATGTTTCTCTACCTGCCGAGACCGGAAACTACTTATAAGGCCTTGACCGCCGTCGCCTCTTTCATTCTCTCCACCGAAGCGATAGCGCAGACACTAGACGTCACTTCCAATCAGAAAGAACTACTGCTCCACCCCCAATGGGTTTGGTGGATTACAGGGGCTTCACTGACGGTTCTTTTCTCCTTTCTTGCCTGGACGGCGACCGTCCGTCAGGAGCTGAGGCAACGTAGAAAAACAGACGAAATTCTAGCCGAGCGCACGGCTGAGTTGCAGCTCAACGAACGACGCCTCAACATGTTGCTCGCCCTTAGCAAGAGCATTCCCAAACTTACCGAAAAAGAGATACTGGAGCGCGCTCTCGATATCGCTGTGGAGGTTACCAAAAGCAAGGTCGGCTATCTCCATCTGGTCAACAATGACCAGAAAACCCTAGCACTCTCGACCTGGAATCAGACAGCCCTTAAAGGCTGCACGGCAGCTCACAATGATCACTATCCTATTACGGAAGCAGGCATTTGGGCCGACTCCATCCGTCTCATGCGCCCGGTTGTACACAACGACTACCAAAACGAACCTCTTAAAAAAGGCTATCCGAGAGGACACTTCCCCGTAATCCGCCACATGAGCACACCCGTCACCGACGGCCAAAAGGTCTCATTGGTGATTGGGGTGGGCAATAAAGAAACCGATTATACTCCGGCCGATATCATCCAACTTCAGTCTGTGGCTAACGACATTGAAAAGATGGTCATGCGGCGCAGGACTGAAAAAGCGCTCAAATCGGCCAAAGAGGAGGCCGAAGCAGCCAACGAGGCCAAATCGCGGTTCCTGGCCGAAATGAGTCATGACCTAAGAACTCCGCTCAACGCTATCATGGGGTTTAGCGACATGATGCGCAGCCAATCGTTCGGTCCTCTGGGAAGCCCAAAATACGAGGAATACGCCAATGATATCTATGATAGCGGAACGTTACTGGTCAGCCTGATTAACGACGTTCTCGATGTGGCGAAAATCGAAGCAGGCAAGTACGCGCTGGTCGAGGAAGACCTAAGCATCGCCTCAACCGTTAAGACAAGCATTCGGCAACTAAAAAAAATGGCTGAAACCTCAGGGCAAACACTTAGCGCCAAGATAGAGCCGGAACACCTCTCTATGCGAGGCGATGGGCGAGCCTTGATTCAGGTTTTCAACAATCTCCTCTCCAACGCCATAAAATTCTCACCGGCAAACAGCACCATCAATCTGGAGGCCGGATTGAATGGAGACAAGGAGGTGGTCATCAAGATAGTCGATCAAGGCATCGGGATGTCCGAAGAAGGCATTAAAAAAGCACTCCAACCTTTCGAGCAGGCCGATGGGCTACACTCAAGGCGTCACGAAGGCACTGGCCTTGGGCTTCATCTTTGCGCAAATTTCATGAAGCTTTTCGGCGGTACGCTGGATATCGAGAGTTGCATCGGAGAGGGGACCATCATAAAGCTCACCTTCCCTTCCGAAAGAACCCTTGCCGTTTAAGCTGGCTCTGATTCCAATCAAACGACAGAAATACTCTCCATGCTATGCTATCCTAAATAGACATGACGGCGCATGCAGAAAGGTTCGGAGAGTTTCGCCTTGCCCATTTTGGCACTTATCGTCATCACCGTTTTAACCACCTTTTCCCCTGCCGTGGCGGAGCCTCTTCAGGTGCCCTTCCACGATACGACAAAAGCTCCGTTGGTGATCAATAACGACGGCAAGCTCAGCGGTATTTACCCGGATATTTTTAGGGCCGTGATGAAGCAAGCCGGAATTGAAGTCAAGTTGACGCCAACGCCCAAGCTCCGGGTCCGCCGCTATTTCGAAACCGGCCAGGCGGTTCTTTCCTGTTGTGACAACCCGGCATGGCGACAACGCCCTTTAGAGCATAGTGTTCAGCTTTTCAGCAGGCCCTTCTACATAACGCGAGATATCTTTGTTTTTCGTCCCCACAACGCCCGCCCGATTGAGGACTTAAAAGACTTAGCCAACCTGACCGTCGCGGTAATCAGGGGCTACGGGTATCAAGGTGAAGAATGGTTCGGAGAAAGAACCGATTTCATCGATGAAACGGCCGTCATGCAGGCCGTCGCTTTCGGGCGCACCGACGTCGGAATCGTCAATCAGGACGTTGCTTTGCACTGGATGGGCCAAAACCCCGGAAAAATTGAAACCGGCAACCTACACGACAGCGCCTCGCTTCACATTCGGATACACAGAAGCCGGGCGGACCTATTGAAACCGATCAATAAAGCGATCCTGGATATTATTGAAGACGGCACGCGGGATCGAATTATCGAACGATACATTAAAAACCATCGTGACCGGATAAACAAAAAACGCGAAAACCTAAGTTTCCGCGCTTTTCTATAAACTCTTCATCAGGCGACCGCTTTAGTCCCGATGAGTTTTCTCCATCCGCTCGTGGCGCTCCTGGGCCTCAATAGAAAGGGTCGCCACGGGGCGAGCTTCCAAGCGACGAATGCTGATCGGTTCAGAGGTTTCCTCACAATAGCCATAGGAACCGTCATCAATCCGCTCGAGCGCTTCGTCGATCTTATTGATCAGCTTTCGCGCACGGTCACGAGTTCTGAGTTCCAAAGACCGGTCCGTTTCGGTCGAAGCGCGGTCAGCCAAATCGGGTTCAGCGACACTACCTTCCTGAAGGCTTTGCAAGGTTTCGTTCGACTCGTCGAGTAGTTCGGTACGCCAGTGAAGGAGCTTTTGACGAAAGTACTCCTTCATGACGGGATTCATAAACGGTTCGTCTTCTGTCGGACGATAGTCGGGAGACAATGTAACCGTCATTCCGCAATTAACCTCTTCCATATGCCGGGCGGGTTTAACCCAATCTCCAGCGGGTCTTCTCGAAAAATATGGCGCGGAATATACGTATGTATACCCTTAGTCGCAATACGGAAATTAACAAAAAATCGGAAAGCCTAATGAATGGCCGAGAATCCGACATTTTCTCTTTGTTGAGATAATCCGAAAAATAATGGCTCGAAGATCAGAAGCCTCTGGAAAACTTGGCAATTTCAACTTCGGCGCGCAATTCGATATCTTCGATAATGGCCTTAAGCGCCGGATCGTCTATCCGGCCTTTTCTGGCCCTCAACGTCTGCGCAAGAACGACAAGGCGCTCTTTGGGAATACGGCCAAGCAGAATATCGCGGCGAATCTCGTCCAGTTTGTCGAGAATATCCTCACCCCAATCGACCATCGCCCGACGATGGGAATCCTCCGTAGCGTTGGGCACCTCCTGAACGCTAAGGATGGCATCGACCGAGGAAACGGGGGCAGAATCGGAAACGTTACTGCCTTCGGCAGCCGCTTCCGCTTCTTTCAGATGAACCGAAAAATCGGACCCCGCAGCACTTTTCTTCTTGGCCTTTTTGGCCGAAGACGGGCCGCGCGTCCCACCGATATCGGAAACCTTCATATCCGGCCTTTCGATGGATACAAACCTTCGCAGAGCGTACCCTGCACCATTCCCTTTAAGAAGCCGTTAAATAACGCAGGAATCAATAGGCAAAATATGCCACCCAGCACTGCTTACCGCATCATTTCTGCCGCAACACTATCTTGACATCGATACTTCCAGGAAGCAAACCCATTAAAAAACAAATAGATAGCCGTTTGGCATCCATCTTGCTGAGCAGAACCCAGGTTTAAGGCAGCATTGCGTCTGCCGCAAAAAGACAATTGGAGAACTGCGATGGCGTTACAAACATTCTCCGCCAGTGTGTTGGGCATGATGTCCCAATCGGCGGCGATGGATAACATATCCAAGAACATCGCCAACATGAACACCGGCGGCTACAAGAAAATCGACACCGATTTCAGGACCGTCGCCAGCAAAATGTGGGACCACAGCCAGTCTGATATCGGCGGGGTGCTCCCAAAGGCCAGTTGGCGCGTCGATCAGTCGGGCTTCATCCAGTCCAGTTCTTCCTACATGGACCTTGCGATCAACGGCAGGGGTATGTTTGTGCTGAACAACCAATCAGATGGCAATGGAGACACATACTACGGACGAGACGGCAAATTACAATTCGGCGGTGGCGGCGCAACCGGCGGATCGCCCGACTCCAGCGAGGCCTACTTAACCGATAAGAACGGTTACTACCTGATGGGCTGGCCCGTCGATTCGAACGGCGCCACGACCTCGACCACCCTTTCCGGCATGCGCATCGATCCCGAGGCTTTTACCGGTGAGGGAACGGCAACGAGCGCGGGCACATTCAGCGCCAATCTCTCCGCCGGCCTTGACGCAGGGTCCGCCCATTCTTCTTCCATCTCGGCATATGACAGCGCCGGCACGAAACAGACGTTCAACCTCATTTGGACCAAACAACCAGCCGTCAACACCTGGGAATTGACCGTTCAATCGAACAGCGGCGGTGTCGTCACAGCTCCTGCCGCTGCCGTATCGCTCACCTTTAATGGCGACGGCTCCCTCGCTACTCCAGCCAGCGGCGAAGTCGCAATCGCAGGCACCTTTGGAACCGATACCGCATCCTTCACCTTGGATATATCCGAAATGACCCAGTTCGCCGGGGCCTACCATCAGGTCGGCTACGAATACGATGGGCAATCGACAGCTAGCCTCGAATCTTTTGAATTTACACGCGATGGCTATGTCGTCGGCCGTTTCACCGACGCCACCACGCGCCCGCTCTACCGGATGCCGCTGGCCACCTTTCCCAACATGAACGGCCTATCCCCCGTCAACGGCAACGTCTGGGAAGATTCCGCCAATGCAGGGACGGCAACGATTGAGGCCGCAGGATCAGGCAGTGTCGCTGAATTCGTTCCATTCGCTTACGAACTTTCCAATGTGCGGGTAGATGAAGAGTTCACAAAGATGATCATGACCCAGCACGCTTATTCAGCAGCAGCCACCACATTCAAGACGGCTGATGAAATGCTCTCCGTGGCGAAAGATCTAAAACGATAAGATAAAATAACCTCTGACAGGCGAGAAGGCGCGCTCCCACCGGTTCGCGCCTTTTGACCTTTTGACCTTTTGAGAACACCGGGAAAAATTGAATCGGCAAGTTTTTCCCTCCCCCTTTCGCCAAAGGACATCAGCTCCACAGAATCAATCGTCAAGCCATTGATTTACAAAGAAACTGAAAACTGGCACCGGACTTGCAGAACTAATTAGGCATAAAACTGTGCGAGCCGCTTAAGGCTCATGCAAGAACGGGAACGAAACAATGAAACGCGCAACGGCACATATTTTTTTAGCAAAAACGGTCAAGCTACTGACGGCAGTTGCACTGCTGGTCACCTTGATCGCTGCTCCGGCCCAGGCCGCGTCGCGGATCAAAGACATCGCCGATTTTGAAGGCATCCGCGACAACATGCTGGTTGGATACGGCATCGTCGTCGGCCTCAATGGCACAGGGGATTCCCTTTCCGACGGACATTTTACCAAGCAAAGCCTGCTCGCCATGCTGGAACGCCTCGGCGTCAAGCCCACTGAAGACGGCCTGTCGTCGGACAACACCGCCGCCGTCATGGTGACGGCCACCCTTCCGGCCTTCGCCCGCCAGGGAACTCGCCTGGATGTCACCATCAGCGCGCTTGGCGATGCATCAAGCCTACTCGGTGGAACCCTTCTGGTTACGCCGCTTGTCGGCGCTGACGGCGAAGTTTATGCGGTCGCTCAGGGCCAGGTGGCAGTTGGCGGTTTCTCGGCCCAAGGCAACGCCGAAACGGTTATCAAAGGCGTACCGACAAGCGGCCGTATCGCCAACGGCGGCATCGTTGAGCGGGAAATCGACTTTGCATTGACCAACATGGAATCGGTCAAGGTCAGCCTCCGCAACCCAGACCTAACCACAGCACGCCGCATGGCCCAGGCGATCAACGCCTTCCTCGGCTCTACCGATGCCCGTTCCACCGACCCCGCTACGGTCGTTATCCGGGTTCCCGGTTCTTATGAAGACAACGTGGTCGGCCTGTTGACCGATATCGAACAATTGCGCATCGCCCCCGACCAGATGGCCCGCGTCGTGATCGACGAACAATCCGGTATCATCGTTATGGGCGAAAACGTCCGCATCAGCACGGTCGCCATAGCACAAGGCAACCTGACCATCCGGATTACCGAAACGGCACAAGTCTCCCAGCCCGGCCCCTTCGCCGAAGCGGGCGAGACCACCGTGGTAGACCGCACCGACATCGAAGTTGATGAACAGGCAGAAAACCGCCTGACCATCGTTGATGGCGGCGTGAGTCTGCAAGAGTTGGTTAACGGCCTCAATGCGCTTGGCATCGGCCCAAGAGATATGATCACCATCCTTCAGGCGATCAAAGCATCCGGCGCTCTGCAAGCGGAAATCGAGGTAATGTGATGCCTGACACCAGCATGACAACCCAAACCATGTTATCATTGGGACAGGCCCAGGCGACAAAAGCGGCAGGTAACCCGCTTGCTAAGCGCCCGGCCACGGAAGCCCAGATGGATAAAACGGCCCAGGATTTTGAGGCCATGGTGCTTTCGCAGATGCTGCAACCCATGTTCGAGGGCACAGAAACCGAAGCGCCGTTTGGCGGCGGACACGCCGAGAAAATGTGGCGTTCGGTCATGATTGACGAAATGGCTAAGGAAATCTCGCGCGGCGGCGGCATCGGCATCGCCGACACCGTGAAGCGGGAAATGCTCAAAATGCAGGAGATTCGCTAATGGATATCAACGACCGGATCACCGACGCCCTGGCGCTTGCCGAGCGACTGATCAAGCTGATCGACGAAGAAAACGCCCTACTTCGCGACAACGAAACCCACCGGTTAGCCGAAGTCGTGGAAGACAAGGCCAATCTCTCGATGGCCTTCGAAAAGGCTTACAAAGCCATCAAGAGCGACGAAGAAAACATGAAAAACGCCGATCAGGCACTGCGCGAAGATATGCGAGATGTCACCGAGCGGCTGGATGAAGCGATGAAGGAAAATGGGCGTCTGCTTGAAGCCGCTATCAAAGCACGGCAGACCTTCCTCAATCTGGTCCGCGAAGCCGCCCAGGAAAACGCACCGAAAACCGGAGCCTATTCCGCTACAGGCATCGTGGATACGGGCCGTACGGACAAGAAAACGAGAGCTTCGGTCGCCTACGACCAGTCTCTTTAAATACCTGACGAATGCGAACCGCAGAATGCAGAACGCAATGATGAATTGGAGACGTTAATATGGCTGGAAACCTTACACTTGCGCTCAGAACCGCCCAAAGCGGTCTGCTTGCCAGTCAGGGCGCGCTCGAGGCGCTGACCAACAACATCGCCAACGTCAACACGCCGGGCTATTCCAAAAAAGTCGTCAACCTGGAGCAGCGGGTGGTGGCCGGCACGGGGGCGGGCGTCCAACTCTCCAATATCACCCGACAGGTAGACGAAGGCCTGCTCAAGACCCTGCGACGCGAAACAGCGACGCTGGAACGTCTAGACACCATGCAGAGCTACTATGAGCGGGTCCAGGATCTTTTCGGCTCACCGGGGGACAACTCCTCCATCGCCCATATTATGTCGGAATTCACGGCCGCCGTAGAAAGCCTTGCGCTTTCGCCGGACCGAACGATTGAACAATCGGAGGTGACCCGTTGGGGCGAAGAGATCGGCGCCGAACTCGACGAAATGAGCGACATGGTTCAGGATTTGCGCCTTCAAGCCGACCGCGCCATTGGAGACTTGGTTGAACGGGTCAATGAACTGGGCAGCCAGATCGAAGACCTCAACAACAAGATCATTCGCAACGAAACAATCAGTGGTGACGTCACCGATCTCAAGGACAAGCGCGATATGGCGCTCGACGAACTGTCGGGTTACCTCGATATCGTCTATTTCGAGCGCAACCAGGGCGACGTGGTGGTCTTCACCGGTGGCGGCACCGTGCTCGTCGATAACACGGCACAGACCGTTTATCACACAGCAAGCACCCAAATGACCGCCTTGAATACCTTTGAAGAAGGGCATTTTAACGGCATCACTGTTGGTTCGACCAGCGCCAATGATATCACCAACGACCTGCAGAATGGCGCTATCAAAGGCCTGATAGACCTACGCGACAATATTCTGACCGGTATTCAGGCTCAACTGGATGAATTTTCGACAGAGCTACGCGACCAGTTCAACTTAGTGCATAATCGCGGCACCCCCTTCCCAGGCCTCCAATCGGCCTCCGGGACCAGAACGTTCATCGATTCCGGCGGCGTCGCCGCTCCTGACGGCGCAACCGACCAGACGATCACCCTCTCAGGCGGCGACGTCACCCTTGCGGTTTTCAATTCAACCGGCGATCAACAGGCGGTGACGACGCTGGGCACCATCATGGACAGCGCCACCTTCGGCTACGACGCGGCCAACACTACCGGCCCCTGGACCATGGCCGCGGTCGCCCAAACCATCGAAGACTGGCTACAGGATAGCGCCAACGGAGGCCCCGGCCTGACAGGCGCCTCCGTCTCCATCGATTCGGCTGGAAATTTCGCTGTTGAACTCAATGATTCGACGGCCTATCTCGCCTTCCGCGACGAAACGGCGTCGGCCAACGGCAGCACGGCTTCCGACGTCACGATCCAATACGACGCCAATGGCGACGGCACGGTAGACGAACATATTGCGGGGTTCTCCAACTTCCTCGGCCTCAACGACTTCTTCGTCGATGGCCTGGAAAAAACCACCTACGATTCGGAGACTAAATCCAGCGGTTACACCTTCACCCCGACCGCGAATATCACACTGACCTTCCGCGATGCCGGAAACACCGAAACGGTGACGCTCAACAGCGGCACCGCATATTCCCTCTCCGACCTGGCCAATGAAATCAACAACAACACGACTTTCATAACAGCCACGGTCATTCAGGACGGTTCAGGCTATCGCCTTCGCTTGGCAAACGACAATAATGACGCTTTGGTTGTTACCGATAACCAAGGCGTCGGCACAGCCAATTCCTTCATGGAAGGTATGGCTTTGGAAGGCTCGCGCGCACGATCATCCAACTTCCTGAACGTACGTTCCGATATCCGCAGCAATTCCGCCCTCATGTCCCGCGGCCTCCCTCAATGGGATGCCGACAAAAACGCTTCTGGCGAATATTACGCCGCATCGGGTGATGCCAGCATCGCCCAGGCGCTTGCCGAAATTCTTACATCCAACACCTCATTTGAAGCCTCTGGCGGGCTACCGGACCAGACCAAGAATTTCCACGAATACGCCAGCGCCATCATTGCCCAGGCGGCTAGCGATTCAGCCAACAACAGCGGCGACCTGGATACCCAATTGGCATTGAAGAATTCTCTGGAATTGAAATCGAACAACTTCCGGGGCGTCAACCTTGACGAAGAAATGTCAGACCTTATCCTGTATCAAGAAGCTTTTTCGGCCGCTGCACGCATCATTGCCGTTGTGCAAGAAATGTTCGACGCGCTTGAACGAGCCGTCGGCTAAGGAGAAACAAGTCATGCCACGCATCGCTGATCTCTCAAGTACGACCTCACTGGTCAACATTCTGCAAAAGACCCAGAACCGGATCTACGACTACCAAATGCAGGTTTCGACCGAACAGAAGTCGCAGGATTACGCAGGGATCGCCCTTGAAGCCCAACGCCTGATAGGCCTGGAGCACTCCAAGGCATTGGCCGAACGCTACATCCGCAATAACGGGGTTCAGGAAACCCGCCTGGAGTATGCCCAATCTGCCCTGACGGCGATGGAAAAAACCATCGATTCCTTCAAGTCCGCATTGGACAACTACGCCCAGAACATCAATAAGGACGAAAACGCCGTCAAAGTCGTCCAGACGGCCGCCTACAATGCCTTGAAAAGCCTTGAAGCCGACCTCAACCAGAAGACGGACGGGCAGTATCTTTTTTCCGGCTCACGCACCAATGTCACTCCTGTCGATTTTGGTCTCAGTTCAATAGACGATTTCCAGGCTACCTGGGATGGCGAAACCGTCACCTACCCGACAACTCGGGATGCACATCTACAGAATTTCTCGGCCTCGGCAAATACAAGCGGCGTCGCCACTTGGCTCTATTTCGACGGCACCAATGGCCGCATCTACGCCAACGACGGCAGTTTCGACAACCTGACTGCCGGCGCGACTATTACCGTTTCAGGCACAGGTTCCAATGACGGCACCTACACCATCAGTTCCGTCGATGCCGCCAACGACTACATCGAGGTGAATACCGTATCGGTGGCGACTGATCTTGGTGATGCTGGCCTGTCTCTGACATTGCCAGACGGTACGAGCCTTAATGCAGCCGATTTCACCAGCATCAACTTTACCGCACCTGATTCCTTGGTTGCTACCGGCGGGGTTTCCCCATTAAGCGGACTTTCGGTAGGAGATACTTTTACCATTTCAGGGGCTAATACAGCCAGCAACAACGGCACCTACACGGTTGAGTCTAACGATGGAACCAACCTAACCATTCGGTCCTTAACTCTCTCCGACGAAGGCACCGGGATTGGCACTGAGGATGCGGCAGGCACCATCACCACCAATCCATACTACGCAGGCGATGAGGTCACGCGGACCCATCGCATCGACGAAGACCGCACCTTTGAGATGGAACTCACTGCGGCCTATCCGGGCTTTGAAAAGGCCATCCGCGCCATGTTCATTATCTTACAGGGCGACTACGGAACGGCAGGCGGCCTCGATAACAATCCATCCCGCGTCGATGACGCCAACTGGCTCCTGGCTGCAGCCAAGTCAGGCCCTACTGACGGCTCTCCACCCTACGGAACGGAAGAAATCGGCAACTTCATCAATGCCGGCATGGACGTGGCGCACAACATCGGCTTGATCAAAGCCGCAAACGAACGCTTTCAATCCTCTATCGGGTTTATCGACAAACACATTATCGGTATCGAAAATATAGATAAAACCATGGCGGTAACGTTGCTGCTGGATGAAGCCCGGGCGCTTGAGACTTCTTATCAGGCTTTCGCCAAGGTCCGCCAACTCAGCTTGACGAACTTCCTGTAGTAGGTGAAACCCGCTCCAGCTCCTGCATCGCCGTTCTGCTTTCAAGCATCTTAAGCGTAGCGGCAATGGCTTTTTCATGGCCGCGAACGTATGGTGCGATACTCACGTCATCATGGATAATGTGATTGAACAGCCAACTGCAGAGCATTCTGCGCATATCGGAAAGAACGGTTTGCGACGGCTCTGTATTCCAGGCCTTGACAAGCTGCAGCAATTCCTCACGCAATGCGTTATGGGTTTGTTTATGCTGTTCGATATCGGGAAACTCACAGGCTTCCATAATCGCTTCTTCCCGATCGAAATGATAGCCAGCGTAGGCTATTAGTTTTTCAATAATTTTATCGACGCCCTTATCGTCGGCCGTCATCTGACTAAACCGGTTGACCAGAGCGGCTAAGTGTTTGTGGTCGGCATCAATTTCCGGCACATCAATCAGCAACGAGTCGGTCCAGATCAGTGTCTCGAGGTTATCCACCGTTGGTATTTCGACCCAGAATGTGCTGCCGTCGCCAACCTCGCTATCAAAGCCAATTCGGCCCGCCATACGCTCAACAAGCATTTTGGAAACGGTCAATCCGATCCCCGTCCCCTTACGGGTCAACATGGGGTCGGCGCCCAGGCGATGGAACATGTTGAAAACCGTATGCCTGTCTTTTTCAGCAATGCCGATCCCCGTATCGCAGACCGATATTCTGACAAACCCCTTGCGCCCCGATTCGACACGCACCTCAATGCTTCCATTATCTTTGTTATAGTTGACGGCATTGGATAGTAAATTGAGAAGAATTTGCTTAAGCCGCACCCGGTCAGTTCGCAGATAGGCAAGGTTATTTTTCGGTCTGTGCCGAACGATTTTCAGGTTCCGTTCCTTAACAATCGGCGTAACCAACGCCACACAATCGGCGACCAGATGTTCGACCTCAACCTCATCGAGCGATAGAATAATCTTGTCCGCCTCGATTTTGGAAAGGTCCAAGACTTCGTTAACCAGGGACAGCAAGAGCTTGCCGCCTTCCATAATGTGATCAACGCTTTCCGCCTGCGATGGCGTCAAAGCCGTCTTCGGATCGTAAAGCAGCATTTCGGCAAATCCGAGAACGGCATTCAGCGGGGTCCGCAATTCATGACTCATGGAAGCAAGAAACTCAGACTTCGCCTGATTGGCCTGTTCGGCATCAATCAAAGCTCTCCGAAGATCTTCCTCCATATTTTTCATCGTTGTAACGTCAAGATGAATGCCGTTCATAAGAGCGGGCTTGCCATTACTATCCCGCTTAATCACCTTGCCACGCGCATTGACCCAAACCCAGCCTCCCGCCGCATGCGACTGTCGGTAGATGGCGTCGTAATAATCCTTTTTTCCCTTAAAGTACTGCTTAACCTGGTTTTCAACATTAGGCAGGTCGTCGGGATGAATGAGATTTCGCCAGGTTTCAATGGTCGTCGGCTCCAACTCGGCTCGTGTTTTCCCGACAATCTCCGCCCAACGCTCATTAACCGCCAATACACCAGTCTGGATATTCCATTCCCAATAACCCGCGTTGGTTCCTTCTAGAATTTCCTTAGCCTTAGTCGCCAAATGAAGGTTGTCGATTTCCGCCTGCACCCTCGGGGCGAAACCCAGGAGAGTGTTCAGCACCTCGTCCACATCACCGATAACATCGTCATGAAGGACAACAAACGCACCAAGCGAGACGCCCCCTTCACCAAACAGAGGAACGGCGACATAGCCCTCCGCTTCCTGTTCTTCCAACAAATCGTTGGATGGAAAGCTTTTCTGGATATCCGTCGCCTGAGAAAACGGTTTCTGGCCAAAAACTTGCGCACAGGGGGACTGTGCGACGTTGTAGCTATAATTTTCGAGGAAATCAGTCCCAGACCAGAAAAAAAGAACCCTAACCCGGCTCGAGTCAGCGGGATCGATTTCGCTGATCAATACGCTTTTGACATTGAGTGCCTGGGCAAGCAATCGGCAAATTTCACGCAAAAAATCACGGCCGACCAGCACAGCGGCTTCGGCTGCGATCATCTTGATCTTGCCCTCCCCGTCGCTAGATAGCGACCCCTCAAACATTTTTTACACCACCGTCAGAATTAGGTTGGGCACCATACTCAGGCGTCCAAATAAAATACATGACTTCGGTCAGGCTCGCGAGCCCAAAAGTAACGGCAGCTTTATTTCATAAGGACTCTCTTAAGGACTCGGGATCAATACTGTGCGTTGAAATTGGACCGGTTTATTTGCAGGGATTTGTTCAACCGTGAGCGCGCCTAAAAAAGTCATCGTCACCGGAGGGGCTGGGTTTATCGGCAGCCATCTCACCGAACGCCTAATCAATGACGGCCACGCGGTTTCGGTGATCGATAATTTTTATATTGGCCGCGAGGAAAACATCGCACATCTGATGGAAACCGGCCGCCTCAACATTCACAAGGCCGATATCGCCGATCTGGCAACCATTAAGCCGCTTTTTGAAGGTGTTGATTGGGTTTTTCACCTTGCCGCTATGGCCGATATCGTGCCCTCGATCCAAATGCCCCTGCCATACCATAGGGCTAACGTCGATGGCACCATTGCCGTTCTCGAAGCAGCCCGAACGGGGGGCGCTAAGCGCTTCGTCTACGCGGCCTCATCTTCCTGCTACGGCATTCCAGATGAGTACCCGACCAAGGAAACGGCCGATATACGCCCCATGTACCCCTACGCATTGACCAAATACGTCGGTGAGGAGTACGTGCGCCATTGGAATCAAACCTATGGCCTGCCGACAGTTTGCCTAAGGCTGTTCAATGTTTATGGGCCACGCGCTCGGACCACAGGCACTTACGGGGCGGTTTTCGGCGTTTTTCTCGCTCAGAAACTAGCTGGCGAGCCTTTTACCGTCGTCGGAGACGGCAAGCAGACCCGTGACTTCACCTTTGTTACCGATGTTGCAGACGCCTTTGTCGCTGCCGCCCGGTCCAACCTCGACGGCGAGGTGATGAACGTCGGATCGGACAACACCTATTCGGTCAATCGCTTGGTTGAGCTGCTTGGCGGCGAAGTGACCTATATCCCTAAACGCCCCGGCGAACCTGATTGCACCTACGCCGACACCTCACGGATCAAGGAAATGCTCGGCTGGAAGCCTCGGGTAACCTTCGAACAAGGGGTTTCCGTTATGCTGGAAAACATCGACCATTGGCGCACCGCGCCAGTTTGGACCGTCGATCAGATCGAAGAAGCAACAGCCGACTGGTTCAAATACCTAAGCGATGGCGAGTCGTCCTAGAAAAGGGCGAAACAAATGAGGAGAAGCCTCGCATTATGACTGATAAGGACAATTCTGGCGGCAACCCACTGCTAAACAAGCTCAAAACTCTCGAAGAGTTAGGCGTCATTTCCGATAAGGCGCGCAAAGACGGCAAGACCGTGGTGCTCGCACATGGCACATTTGACCTCTTGCATATCGGACATCTTCGGCATTTGCGGCTCGCCAAACGCGAAGGCGATATCCTGATCGTTACCATCACTGCCGACGCTCATGTCAATAAAGGGCCCGGTCGGCCGGTTTTCGCCGAGCAGATGCGCGCCGAAATGCTGGCCGCCATCGAATGCATCGATTATGTCGGCATCAACGACGGCCCCAAGGCGCTAGAAGTTATTCAGGCGGTGAAACCCAGCAAATACGTCAAGGGCTCCGACTACAAGAATGCCCAAGACGATGTGACGGGCGGCATCGTCGAAGAACGAGCCGCCGTTGAAGAACATGGCGGTGAGTTGGTGTTTACCGACGAAATAACCTTCAGTTCCTCTTCTCTGATCAACCGCCACCTGGCAGTCTTCGATCCGACTCTGGACGAGTATCTGGAAGCCCAACGTTCAAAAGGTATTCTCGATCAACTCACCGAACTGATCGATAAGGTCAAGGACTACCGTATCCTGATGATTGGCGACGCCATCATTGACGATTACGTTTATGTTTCCGCTCTCGGCAAGTCGCCGAAAGAACATATGATCGCCACTCTATTCGAAGACCGGGAGGTTTTTGCAGGCGGCGTTTTCGCAGCGGCAAACCATGTGGCCGATTTTTGCAAAGAGGTGGAAATCGTCACCACCTTGGGCGAAGGCTGCGAATACGAAAAAATGATCCGAGGCGCGCTACGGCCCAACGTGACCTTAAATGCTTTTTACCGGGAAAATGCGCCAACCACCCGCAAGACCCGCTTCATCGACCGCTCATATCTGCGCAAGATGTTCGAGGTCTACGATATGGATGACACCCCGACAGACGTAACGCTTGAACGTGTCATCGACCGGATGATTTTACAGCGCGCCAGCGATTTCGACATGGTGATCGTTACCGACTTCGGCCACGGTCTGATGACGCCCACCATGATCGCTTCACTGGAGCGCACCGCCAAATTCTTAGCCGTCAATACCCAGTCGAACAGCGCCAACCTGGGCTTCAACCTGATCACCAAGTATCCGCGAACCGACTATATCTGCATTGACGCACCCGAAGCCCGACTGGCTACCGGAGATCGACGCAGCGACATCGAAGACATCGCCTCAAGAGCCCTGCCGGAACGTATCAGTTGCCCGAAACTGATCGTTACCCACGGCAAGAACGGCTGCATCGGCTACGAACACAAGTCTCAGGTGGCCCATGTTCCGGCCTTCACCAAAACAGTGGTCGATACGGTGGGCGCGGGCGACGCCTTTTTCGCCGTCACAGCCCCTCTGGCGGCAGCGGGCGGCAAGGTGGATCAATTGGCCTTTATCGGTAATGCCGCCGGAGCAATCAAGGTGGGTATCGTCGGACACCGGAATTCGGTCGAAAAGATATCCGTGCTAAAGTTCCTCACCACCCTGCTCAAGTAGGAG
>Ga0209475_10001324_pt1 | contig 32332 bp, 16 predicted proteins | sample tdDd471_FD_187128 | JGI IMG/M metagenome (GOLD analysis project Ga0209475, IMG submission 187128) | Marine sediment microbial communities from the Atlantic coast under amendment with organic carbon and nitrate - tdDd47.1 (SPAdes)... | ecosystem: Environmental > Aquatic > Marine > Coastal >... | reverse complement strand
CGGCTCCGGGCGGCAGAGCCGTGGTGCGACTGCGTCGCAGCCTTGCAGGGCGGTGCGCGCGAGGTCGAGACGAGTCGTCCCTCGCGGCACAAGGCCGCTTCGGGACGTCACGTTTCGACAAGGAGACCCTCATGTTGCGCATCTACACTGTTTCGCTGCGCGTGGCGGCCGACGCTGCCGACGCGGCCGATCGCATCGGGCGCAAGGACCCGGACCTCGCCCGTCAGCTCAGGCGTGCGGCGGCGAGCACGCCCCTGAACATCGCCGAGGGCGCGGGTTCACTCGGCAAGAACAGGCGCGCGCGATACGCCAACGCCCTCGGCTCGGCCTATGAAGTGGCCGCGTGCTTCGACGTCGCCGTCGCCATGCGGTGCATCCCCGAGCCGGGGCCCGACGTCAAGCAGCGCCTCGACCACGTCATCGGAACCCTCGTCAACCTCACCCGCTGACCGAGCGCGGCGGCCGGACGCGCAGCGCGTCCGGCCGCTCCACCCCGATGCACCAGTCCTGCAGCTGAGGGAGAGCGGGGCTACGCAAGGCTCGCGGCGCTCCCTCCGCTCCCGAACCACTCACGCCCAGCGCACCCGCTCGTACACCACTCACGCTCCCGCTCCCCGCCCCTCACCCCGCACCAGCACCAGCTTGCGCGCCGCCCTGCCTTCCGCGGCGAGCCAGTTCACCGAAGAGTCAGCCGGGGTATGAATCACACCCCCGCGATCTAACACTTGTCCACCTCGCGCGCGTCCGGTTCGTCAAAGTATTAGGTGGTGGGGTCGGACCCCGCGATCTAACATTTTCTCCGGCGCGCGCCCCGACCGAGCGCCGCGAGCGCCAAGCCCGCGAGGAGCCAGGCGGGAGCTGGGCCTCCGCCGCTGCAGCCGCCGTCGCCACCGCCGCCTCCGCCGCCGGTCCCGGCGCCGCCCGCCGCCCCGGGGTCGTCCGGCAGCTCGGGCTGCTGGTTGAGCGCGTTGAGGTCGCTGCCGCCGGTGAGCGTGACGTCGTCTTCCGTGAACGAGGTCTGCTGCTGGACCTGCTGGTTGAAGCGGACGAGGACGCCCAGGTTCGGATCGTACGCGAGCGACGTCAGCGCCGCCTGAGTGGCCTCCTGCAGCACGATGAGGCCGCTCTGGGGGTCGCGCATGACGCGGAGCTGGGCGCCGGTGATGGGATCGGTGTCGAAGGCGGTCGGGGTCGTCGGGAGCTGGGCCGCCAGCGCCGATCGGGGCACCCAGAAGCCGCCGAGGACCTGGCCGGCTCCGGTGACGCTCGGGCCCGCGCCCTGGGGCTGGCCGGCCAGCGTCGTCGCGACCGTGAGCTGGTTCCAGCGCGCGCCGGCGGCGGTGACCTGCGCCGTGATGCCGTAGGCCTGCTGGACGGTGCCCGCCGCCGGGATGGTGGTCGAGCGTGTCCCCGTGTACTGGAGGCCGACGCCCGCGCGCGCCCAGTTGGGCGCCCGGTCGAAGACCCACGGGGCGGGGAGCTGCCGCATGCCGAGCAGCACCACCTGGCCGCCGTTCAGCGAGCCCGCGCGGACGCTGTCGAAGACCATGACCCCGCTCTGGGTGTCGAACTCGGTCACCGTCGTGCCGTTCGCCGTCGCGGTCTGAAAGCGGATGACCGCCAGGGTCGTCCCGTCGGCGATGGTCTTCTGGTAGCGCGAGACGCTCAGGTTGGCGTTGGCGAAGCGCTCGGCGCCGACGAGGACCGACGGGTTGATCCAGAAGGGGCCTATCCCCGGGTAACCGACCGCGGAGCCGCTGGACAGCTGGAAGACGCCGGCGCCGATGTCGCCGTAGCTGTGCAGATAAGCGGTCACCTGGCCCGCGTCGCGCGCGACGACGTCGTACTGGAGGATGCTCATGCCGCCTACGGTCGTCCCGCCGGAGGTCGTCCCGGCTCCGGTCGCGTAGCTGATGCGAACGCCGGGCACGAGGAACGCCGGCGCGGGCAGCGTCCGCGCGTTGGGGAAGAGCGACAAGAAGGTCCCGACGTCGCCCAGGTCGGCGTCGGTGGGCGCGGCGGTGACCGGCGCCGGTGAGAGCAGGACGCCGACCGCCAGGGTGGCGGCGAGTGCGCGGACCATGCGAGCTCCTGAGTGAACGGCTTGGAGAGCTCGGGAAGAGGCTGGTGAAGCGCCGTTCCCCCGAGCTGCTGGAGGTGCGTGTGATGTCGCCCCGACTACAGCACTTCGACGGCGGTCGGGTCCAGAGCGAGGGCGCGCGCGGCCAGCCGCTCGGCGCCGTCGGGGGACTTCGCGTCGGCGCAGCTGACCGCCGCCCGGAGCAGCGCCACGGCGCGCGCTCGAGGATCCCGGACCGGGTGCGCGTCGAGCTCGGACACCGCCTTGTAGGTCCCCTCCAGCCCGCGGGCGAGGAACACCGCCAGGGTGTCGAGCTGCGTGCGCTGCGCGGCGTCGAGGGCGACGGGGGAGGGCGCGTCGTCGTCGCCGAAGGCGGCCATTCGCCGGATCCGTGACCGGAGGTCATCGCCGCCGTGCCGCAGCGCCGAGACGGTCTTGTAGACGCTGTCCGACGCGCTGTACGGCGATCTCCACAGCGCGGTCGCGACCTCGAGGAAGCGGGCCCGAGCGGGGTGGTCGGTCGGCCACACGAGGTCGGCGTCCCGAAACAGGCCGACCCGGAAGTCGCGGGGCCGAGGCGCGCGCGGGTGATAGATCGCGCCGCCGAGGAGCAGGATCGTCGGGAGCGCGAGGAGCGCGACCACCAGGACCGCGCCCGTCGGCCCCTCGCCGGTCGCCAGCCCGTAGACGGCGGTCGCGATCAGCCCCGACGGCAGCATCCCGACGACCAGGCCGAGGATGGCCGTCGACGCCATGCCGCCCCAGTCGCCCCAGCGGGGCAGGATCCCGCGCAGGCGTCGCCGTCGCAGCAGCGTCCGCACCGCGCGGCGCGCGGCCTCGGGCGACACCACGGCCGCCGAGCCGTCGCCGCCGTGGCGGTCGAGGCTGACCAGCGCGTCGCTCAGCAGCGCCCGCCGGTCGCGCCCGGAGGCGGCCTCGAGCGCCTTCAGCGCGGCTTCGGCCCGGGCATGCTCGGCGACGGCCCGGTCCTCGTGGTCCACCGACAGCGAGCGGACCACGGCGTACTGCTCGGTGAGCGTCAGGGTGCGGACGTCGCCCTCGCCGAAGGATCGGCGGGCGGTCGCGATGGCCTCCTCGAGCGCCGCGGCGGCGGCCGCGTGCTCGCCCTCGTGGGCCATCCGGTAGGCCTTCGCCTCGAAGACCGGGATCAGCTTCCACGGCGTGTGGCGCCAGGCCTTTCGCGCCTCGGCGAGCTCCGAGTCGGCGTAGCGGGCGAGGTACTTCGGGTTGTCCTCGTCGAGCTCCTCGCGGAGCCCGCCGGCCCACTCGGTGGTCTCGGTCCAGCTGCGCAGGATCGCCTCGCGGATTGCGCCGTGGCGCCACGGGTTCTTGCGCGTTCGCACGAGCTTGGCCCAGACCGACCAGCCCAGGACCCCGGCCGCCAGGACCATGCCCGGGATGAGGCGGTAGACGAAGGGGATGTCGTGGTCGTCGGGATAGAGCCACGCGATGCAGCCGCCCATCCCGAAGCTCGGGACGATGAAGGCCATGACCGCCGGCCAGATGAGCTCCATGGCGCCGACGTCACGCCACCTCTCCTGGGCGCGAACCCGTCGCCACGCGCGCCGTAGCCGCCGGACCGCCCGCGGGTTCGGCGCGACGTCCGGCGGCGGCGCGGCCGATGGAGGCCCGGTGCCGGGGGAGGCGACCGTCCCCGCTTCGTTCTCGCTGGACCGCTCGGACCTCGGCAGCTCCGCGAGGATCCGGCGCGCCTCGTCGGCCACCGAGGCGGCGTCCTTCGGGCGCGAGGTCGGGTCGACGGCGAGGAGCCGCCCGAGGAGGCCGAGGGTCCGCTCGCTCACCCGGACCTCGCGCGTCCAGCCCCCCGGTCGAAACGGATCGACGAGCTCGGCTGCGTCGCGACCGGTCAGCAGCGCCACCGCCGTCGCCCCGACGCCGTAGAGGTCGCTCGCCGGGACGGCCTGCCCGCGGAGCTGCTCGGGGGCCATGTAGCCGAAGGTCCCGGCGACGGTGCTGCCGCCGAGGGAGTTGGCGGCCACGGCGCGGACAGCCCCGAAGTCGATGAGCACGAGGCGCCCGTCGCGACGGCGCATGAGGTTGGACGGCTTGACGTCGCGGTGGACGACCGGCGGGCGCGAGGCGTGCAGGGTCGCCAGGATGTCGCAGAGCTCGGCGACGAGCTTCAGGGTCTCCCGCTCACCGAGGGCGGCGCCCGAGAGGTTGTCGCCGTCGATGAGCTCCTGGACGAGGTAGAGGTAGACCTGGCCGGGGCGCTCGACGGTGAAGTCGGCCACGTAGCGCGGCACGTCCGGGCACTTCAGCCGCGAGAGGACCCGGGTCTCACGCTCGAAGAGCTCGATGGTCTTCAGCGACTCGACCTTGCGGATCGAGAGCTCCTTGATGGCCACCCTGTCGCCGGTCTCGGTGTCCTCGGCGCGGAACGTCGAGCCCGCGCCCCCCTGGCCGAGGAGCGCCTCGAGGCGAAAGCGTCCGTTCAGCACCGGGTCGCCGCCACACGCGGAACAGGTCGATGCGCGCGGTGGCGTCGGGGCGTGGCAGATGGCGCAGATCATGGCGTCGCGCGAGGGTAGCTCCGCCGCCACTGGCTGTCACCACAGCTCGCGATCCGGTCAGCGCGGCCGCCGAGCGCGGCCCGAGCTACGCCGTGCAGAGCGAGGCGCCCAGCGACGACCGAATCACCAGGGTCTTCCACGCCAGGAGCGCGCCGTCGCTCTGCCGCTCCCAGTCGACCGTATAGTCGCCGACGGAGTCCCCCGAGATGACCGAGTCGTTCTGGTTGGTCGTGTCACGCGGACCGCGGGCATCGTACAGCGGCTGGGTGCCGATGATGTCGTCCGCGAGGTCGTCCGGGAAGAAGAGCTGCGACGTCACGTACGCGTCGGATCCCAACCGGACCGTGAAGTGGATGTGGATCGTCCGGCCCGCGTACCAGCCCGGAAAGCAGCTGTCGAAGTCGACCCGGCCGTCCGCGTCGGTGGTCTGGACGCCACGGAACCACTGGTGCGCGCGCTGGGTGGCGTCACCGCCGGTGCAGAAGTCGATGGCGTCGCTGCCGGAGTAGAGCCCCTCCGGCGCCGTGTGCCAGATGTCGACCTCGGCGCCGGCGACGGGGGCGCAGCTCTCGTCGACCACCCGCAGCGCGAGCCGCATCGGCAGGCCGTCGTGTCCCTCGGTGACGTCCTGTCGCTGCGCGGTCTGGGCGTAACACGGGCCGAGGGTCATCGCGCAGACCAGGGCGCAGGCCGTGCCGGCGCCGCCATCGAACGGGTCGGCGTAGTCGCCGCTCATCGCCGCGGTGCCGCCGGTGGCCCAGCCGACCGCGGCCGTGTCCGCCGCTTCGGAGTCGGGGGACGCCGTGTCGGCCGTCGCCGTGTCGGCCTCGGCGGTGTCCTCGACCGACGTCGTGTCGACGCCAGCGTTGGCGCCGCCGCTGGCGCAGGCGCTCACGAGCCGCGTCAGGGGCACGGCGGCGAAGGTGAGGCCGAGGCGGCGGAGCGCGTCACGGCGGGAGACGGGGGCAGGCGGGGTGCGGTCTTTCACAGGGGCCTCTTCGGCGTGGGCTGGCGACGGGCCACCCGGGCTGGCGGTGCGGCCTCCATGAAGACAACCACAGTAGCCAGGGCGTTATCCAGAAACCGTGAGCGGGCGCCCACGCGGCCTCGTCGATGCGCGATGCTGCAACCGCAGCAAAAGCTGTTGACGGTAGCGTTGGGCGGGTCTACGGTCAGCACCATCAAACGGACGGCGGCCGGTTTGAGCGGTCGCAGCAGGAGGTTCCATGAGGCTGACCGGCAAGACCGCGATCATCACGGGTGGGGCGCGCGGCATCGGGTTCGCGACGGCGCGGCGGTTCCTTTACGAGGGCGCCAACGTTGCGCTCTGGGACGTACAGTCGGACCTGTTCGAGGACGCGCTGCGCCAGCTCGAGCTCGGTCCCGACCGGGTCCGCGCCTACCAGGTCGACGTGACCTCGCGTGAGCAGGTGCAGCAGGGGCTGGACCGCGTGGCGTCGGACCTCGGGCCCGTGGACGTCTTCATCAACAACGCCGGCATCACCCGCGACGCGATGCTCCACAAGATGACCGACGAGCAGTGGGACGCGGTCATCGACGTGAACCTGAAGGGCGTCTTCCTGTGCGGCCAGGAGGCGGCGCTGCGGATGCGTGAGCGCGGCCACGGGGTGATCCTGAACACCTCGAGCGTCGTCGGGCTCTACGGCAACGTCGGCCAGACCAACTACGCGGCGGCGAAGTTCGGCATCATCGGCCTGACCAAGACCTGGGCCAAGGAGCTCGGCCGCAAGGGCATCCGCGTGAACGCGGTCGCGCCGGGCTTCACGCTCACGGAGATGGTCAAGACGGTCCCGGAGAAGATCCTCGATCACATGAAGGGGATGACGTCGCTCCAGCGCCTCGGCGAGCCCGAGGACATCGCGGCGGCCTTCGCCTTTCTGGCGTCGGACGACGCGGCGTACATCACCGGGCAGGTGCTGAGCGTGGACGGTGGCATGACGCTGTAGCGCCATCACTCCTCATCGAGAGGGAACGCGAGGGCGGCGCTCGGCGACGGGCGCCGCCCTCGGCGATCTCGGGGTCGGCGCGCGAAGACCTTGACCCGGTCGCGAGGGACGCGATAGCGCGGATCTGCGCCACGGCGTCGAGACCGTGGGCGGGAGTCTATCGATGCGTTTGTCGCTTGCGGCTCTGGCGGCGGCGGTCCTCGCGTCCGGAGCGCCGGCTCTGGCGGCGGGACCGACCGAGCGTCCCTACACCTGGCAGAGCTTCGGCGTCGGGCCGCCGAGCACGGCGCGGATCTCCTACGAGCTGGGCGTCGGGACCCGGGACAGCCGGTTCTTCGGGGCCGACGGCGTCGAGCAGCGGGTCGGCGTCCGCTACCAGCCGTGGGGGGGCGTGGGCGTCACGGCCTTCGGCGGTGTCTTGCTGCATCCCGATCACGCCGCTCGCGGCGCCGTCGGGGCCGAGGTGATCGGCCGCGCGCTGTGGCAGGAGGACGCCGGGGTCGATCTCGACCTGGGCGGTGGCTATGGCTTCGACTGTCGCGAGCGGCACGTGCTGCGGGCGAGCGCGGTCCTCGGTCGGCGCTTCGGCGCGCTGGATCTGCGGCTCGGGAGCGCCGTCGAGGTCCCGGTCAGCGGCGACGGTGACGCGGCCGACCTGTCGCTGACCCTCGGTGGGTCCTATCGGGTCACGCCTTGGTACCGCCAGGGGCTCGAGATCGGCGGCGAGGATCTCGAGGGCTTCTGGGAGGAGGAGGAGGCCGAGGGAGGCGCGAAGCTCCTCTTCGGTCCGACCGCCTACTTCGTCTTCGGCGCCGGGATCGAGCTGCGCGTCAACCTCGCGGCGGTCTACGCGCCGCCCGCGGCCGGCGCTCCCGCGGGTGTCGCGACCGAGGAGTGGGGCTTCCTCGGCCGCGCCAGCGTCGCCTACACCTTCGGCGCCGGGAGCGAGTAGCGGTCCCGTCAGCCACTCGGTGTATCGCGGTCGTCTCGGCCGCCGCGTATCCAGGTCAGCTCAGGTGGTCGGACAGCGCCTCGAGCCCGGCGCGGGCGACGGCCTCGTCCTGGTCGGGGTGGCCCGAGCTGCAGCCGATCCCGCCGACGGTGTGCCCGTCGACGACGATCGGTAGCCCGCCTGCGAAGATGGCGAAGCGCCCCTGGTGGCTGGCGTGGATCCCGAAGGCCGGCTGCCCGGGTGCTGCAGATGCAGCATAGTCCCGGGTCGACCGCCGCGCGCACGCCGCGGTGAACGCCTTGTCCATGGCGATCTGGATGCTCGAGATCCGCGCCTCGTCCATCCGCACGAACATCAGCAGATGCCCGCCCTGGTCACACACCGCGATGTCCATGTCCACGCCGATGTCCCGCGCCTCGCGCTCCGCGGCGGCGACCATCACACGGACATCGTCCAGACCCAGCTTCGGTACCGATTTCATGCGGCGGAGTATCCAACCCTCGCCGCCGCGCAGCAACCGGGACGCATCACTGGCAGCTCGCGATGGGGGTATGAGTGCAGCCCTCGAAGATGCCGGAGCAGCGGTCGTCGGTGCAGGGGTCGCCATCGTCGCAGTCGGCGTCCCACGAGCACCAGCCGCACTCGGCGCCGGGTGTGAACGTATGGTCGCACGTCTCGCCGGCGGAGGTGTCCGCCGTGCAGACGTTGAAGTCGTCACAGGCGGTGTGGCCGTCGCAGGGCGCGAAGCGCACCCGGGCCCAGGTCCCGGACTGTCGGTGCGCCAGCACGTCGACGTAGCCCTCGGTAGCGGCGATCGCCCCCGGTCTTGGATACGACCAGCCGTGCGCGTGGCCTCCCCACGCACGAGTCGCGTTGCTCGTCTCCGGCACGCAGGTCACCACGTCCGCTTGCATGTCGTTGGCGGTCGCGACCTTGCACCCCTCGCTGGTCCAGGCCATCGCCTCGGTGAACCCACAGCCCCAACTCCAGGTACAGACGGGGATGAAGTCCAGTAAGTCGCCGGCCTGTGACAACACCGCGCGATGAAGCCCATGTCCGCTGAGTCGCAGTCGGCCGCCGGAGGTCATCTCGATGTACTCGATCCCGCCCCAGCAGTCGGTGCATCCGCAGTCGTCGCCGAACGCCGTGACGAACCGCTCGTCGCCATCCGGCCCATAGGAGGCTACGACACTCGCCAGGCCCGGTCCGGCGAGCCGTACGCTGCCTCCGACGTAGACGTTTCCTGACGTATCGACCAGGCCGGTCTCGAAGTTGAGGTAGGTCCCACCGTCTACCGTCGGGGTCACGCGCCACCGCTCGGTGTGTGTGACCGTGTCGCGTTGGACCACGGCCAGCGGCCGATCGTCGCTCGCCGGCACGATGTAGGTCAGCGCGCCGTCGCGAACCTGGGCCCACTCGACCCCCAGCTCGACGAGCTCATGGACGATCATCTGGCCGGTGGCGTCGAAGCCGGCGACCGTCTCCTGATAGCTCTCGACAACGCCCGGCGGGCCGGGAAGCCCCGCGTAGTACCAGGTGCCGAAGATGCCCATGCAGGCGACCTCGCCGTCGAGCGGGTTCGCGATGAGCTTCGTGACGCCGAAGGGCTCGTTCGAGCCCGGCGGATCGTCTGGACCCGGGATGAAGGTCGTCTCCCAGAGCACTACACCGTCTGCACTGCGTTGAGACATGGTTATGATGCTGTCCAGCGCCGGAGGGGGAGACAGCTCCGCATCGAACGCGCAGAAGGTGCCGTTCGGACCGAAGAGCATCTGGCTCGTCCAGTCGCCAGGCTCCTCCGGGTCGATCAGCTCGACCTCGTCGACGAAGCAGAGCTGCTCGGCCTCGCAGACGCACGGGCCCGAGCCGGCGCAGCTCATGTCGTTGTCCGGGCGTCCGTCCGCGTCGAGGTCCGCCGACGTCAGGAACTCGGGGCAGCCATCTCCATCAGCGTCCGGGCGGTCCGGGAAGTGCATTCGCTTGCATGCGTCGTCAGCGTTCGCGACGCCGTCGCCATCGATGTCGGGGTCCTCGTCGTCGCTGCATCCGTCATGATCGAGGTCTCTCGAGGACGTGGATGTCGAGCCCGTCGGACAGTTGTCGACGTCGTCCGGCGTGCCGTCGTTGTCGTCGTCGGAGTCTTCACCGGCATCTCGACAGCCGTCCCCGTCATGATCGGTGACCGCGTTGGACGTCCAGCCGGTGTCGCCCTTTGGGCACGCATCTGCGTCGTCGAGCAGGCCATCGTCGTCGTCATCGAGGTCCTCGGTCGCGTCCCGGCAGCCGTCGCCGCTCCAGTCCGTCTCGGCGCTCGAGGTCCATCCGACCTCGCCGAGAGGGCACTCGTCCGCGCTGTCGGCGATCCCGTCGCCGTCGTCGTCGCCGTCGGTCGCGTCCGAGCATCCGTCCTGGTCGTGGTCGGCGGTGTTCCCCAGCGCCAGACACCCGTCGCTGTCGTCGGCGACCCCATCATTGTCGTCGTCATCGTCTTCGGAGCTGTCGCGGCAGCCGTCACTGTCGAGGTCGTTGCTCGTGCTCGAGAGCCACCCGGTCTCGCCGTTCGGACAGCTGTCGTCGTCGTCCGCCACGCCGTCGTTGTCGTAGTCGTGGTCCTCGTCAGCGTCGCGGCAGCCGTCGCGATCGGCGTCCGTCGTTCCGTCGGATGTCCAGCCGACGATACCGTCGGGGCAGGCGTCGGTCGTATCGGGGACGCCGTCCCCGTCGTCGTCATCGTCCTCGTCGTCCTGACAGCCGTCGGCGTCGCGGTCCGAACCGGCGGAAGGCGAATCGCCGCGCGGGCACGCGTCGCTGGCGTCGCTCACGCCGTCGTTGTCATCGTCCTCGTCCTGGTCGGCGTCGCGGCAACCGTCACCGTCATAGTCGGAGGCCGCGTCCGAGGTCCACGTGACCGTGTCCGTGCAGCCGTCCAGGGCATCGGAGACGCCGTCGTCGTCGTCGTCGTCGTCCTCGACGCTGTCGCGGCAGCCGTCACCGTCGGCGTCGTTGGTCGGCGTCGACGTCCAGTTCCGCGCGCCATGGGCGCACAGATCGTCGACGTCGGGGACGCTGTCGCCGTCGTCGTCGCTGTCCTCGGTCGAGTCGCGGCAGCCGTCCACGTCGTAGTCGGTCAGCGAGTTGGAGCTCCAGCCGGTCTCGCCGATCGGGCAGTCGTCGCTCGCATCCGGGCGGCCGTCGCCGTCGTCATCGGTGTCCTGATCGCTGTCGCGGCAGCCGTCCCCGTCGAGGTCGTCGGTCGCGTTGGAGGTCCAGCCGACCTCGCTGTCGTCGCACTGGTCGAGGTGGTCGGGGAGCCCGTCGTCGTCGTCGTCGAGGTCCTCGGTGGCGTCGCGGCAGCCGTCGCCGTCATAGTCGGTCGACGCGTCGGACACCCACCCCATCTCGCCGGGCGTGCAGGGGTCGGCGGTGTCCGGGACGCCGTCGCCGTCGTCGTCGGTGTCTTCGCCAGCGTCGCGGCAGCCGTCGCCGTCGGCGTCCGTCGTCTCGGACCGCTCCCAGCCGAGGTCGCCCGCCGGGCAGCCGTCGTCGGCGTCGGCCATCCCGTCGCCGTCGTCGTCGTCGTCCTGATCGGCGTCGCGGCAGCCGTCGCCGTCGTGGTCCTCGGCGCTGGACGAGACCCAGTCCGTCGTCTCGTCGACGCAGCCGTCGACCTCATCGACGACCCCGTCCCCGTCGACGTCGTCGTCGCAGACGTCGCCGATGTCGTCGCCGTCGAGGTCCTCCTGCTCCGGGTTGGAGATGAACGGGCAGTTGTCGTCGGCGCGCGGGATCCAGTCGGCGTCGCACTCGTCGCTGCACTCCTGCTGGAGGCCCGCCGGGTTCGTGATCGTCCCGGGGGCCGTGCACTTGACGGTGCACGCGTCGACGCACTGCCCGCTGGCACCGTGGCAGGTGTCGCGCCGCTCGTCGCAGGCGCCGCAGCCGAGGCCGCCGCACTCGCGGCCGTCGCACGCCGAGTCGAACTGCGCGGACGAGCAGCCCGGTCCGAAGTCGTCGGCGCTGAAGGCGAAGCTCGCCTCGCCCTCCATCGTCGCGTCGACGAGGCGCACGCTGGCCGTGTGGTTCCCGAGACGGTTCGGCGAGCAGTAGTAGACCGCGTACGACCGCGCCGCCTGCCGCTCGACGCGGTTGGCGAGGGCGAGGAACGCCGTCTCGAGCCCATCACCGCTGATGGCGCTGAAGACGCCGCCCGGCGCGAGCCGCTCGAGGGCGGCCTCGTCGTACTCGCCCTGGCGGAGCCCGACGGCGACGACCTCGTAGCCGCTCAGCTCGACCGCCTGGGTCACCTCGGCCTCGCTCAGCCACCCGGCGGTGTCGCGCCCGTCGGTGAAGACCAGCACGTGGCCGACGGTGAAGGCGCCGCCGGCCTGGCGCTCCTTGTAGGCGTCCTGGGCGAACTTGCTGTGGTTGAGGGCCTGCAGCAGCCCGCCGTTGAGGTTCGTCGACGCCGGATCGGGCGCGGTGTAGCCGGTCAGCCCGTCGAGGCGGGTCAGCACGATGGCGGGATCGGGGTGGAAGTCCTGCCAGACCGCGGTGTCTTGCGCGCCGCTGAAGAGCTCGACGGAGATCCGGAGGTTCCCGCCGCCCTCGCCGAGGCGAGTCACGAAGGCGCGCGCGGCGTCCGCGAGCTCGGGCAGGACGGCCTCGGTGGAGCTCGACATGTCGAAGAGCAGGGTGACGAAGACGGTCACGCCCTCGTGGGCGCTGGTGACCTCCGCGGACTCGCTGGTCAGGGGCGAGCCGTCCTCGTAGACGGCGAAGGCCTCGGGCGGCAGCGCCGTCAACGGGGTCCCGTGGCAGTCGTCGGCGGTCAGGAACAGCGCGACCCCGGACGGCGGGACGACGCGCCCCTCGAGGAGCCGGGTCGTCGCGCAGCTGGTGTCCGGCGGGTCGAGGAAGACCTCGCCGTCGCCGATGAAGGCCTCGCTGAAGTGCGGCAGCGTCGTGGTGACGGTCGTCCCGTCCAGCGTCGCCCCGAGCCAGTCGAAGCCCGACGCGTCGTCCCGGGACAGGAAGCCGGCCGGCCCGTGTGGCGGCGTCTCGGAGAGCTTGACGCTCAGGTGCGCGGGCTCGGCGAACACCAGCCCCGACGGCTCGAAGACGTAGCGCGGCGAGTAGGCGGTGTAGCCCTCGGGCGCTGCGCCCTCGGCCTCGCTGATGCAGATGAGCGTCTCCTCGGAGAGCGCCCCGGCGGGCACCTCGAGGGTGGCGTCGCCGAAGCTCACCGTCCCGCCGCTCGCGCCGACGGTCGCGCCGTCGCCGCTCGGGCACGGGCTCACGTAGCCGTCTCCGGGGTCGACGGTGTCGCCCGCGACCCGGCACCGACCGCCCTCGCACACGAGGTCGCCGTCACAGCTCTGGTCGGCGTGGCATGCGCCACCGAGGCTCCCGACCGCTGCGGCCTCGGTCCCGCCTCCGCAGGCGGACAGCGGCAGGAGGAGCAGGGTGGCGATGGCGAGGAGACGGCGTGACTGCATACGGCTTCTCGGTGCGACATGAGCTGTTCGCGACGTCGTCCTCGACGAGATCGCAGGCGCTCGCAATCTGGCGCCGTCGACTCCAGGACGCAATGACCAAGATCGATCTCGCTATCGACCGACCTGTCGCGGCGAATCGCCGGGGTGTGCGAGATTCGAGTGTCTACCCAGCGGCCGAGCGCGGTCTGTCCGGGATGGGGCTCGCTTCGGCCTGGAATTGACGGCCTTCGCGCCCCACGCGGATATCGACGTCGGGAGACACGGGCGACATCGTGGCAATCGTCGGGGTCTGGAGATTGCGTCGCGCATTGATGCGCCGGCGCTGGTCGCACGCCTACGACGATTCGAACCGATAGCCGCGGTCACGATCCGAGAGCGCGGGCGCACGGAGATCGGGGGGCGCCGCCGGCGTCTCCACGTCGAGGTCCGTCGCTGACCCTGGGCTCGTCGTACCGAGCCCCGCCGCGGAGTCGTCAGCGGCTCCAGTAGTTAGTTGTTGCAGTTGGGGCGTTGAGTGTTGACGCACCCTTCATCAAACGGGCGGCATCGGTCAGTCGTACAGCTGTCCCCGTCATCACACTCGGCGTCAGAGACACACCAACCGCACTCGGCGTTGGGGGTGAACTCGATTGTACAGCTACCCGTGCCGATGACCTCGCTGAGCATGCACGCGTCATCATTGTAGCAGGGGGGGCGCGCTGCGCAGGCCCGGAAGCGCACCAGCGCCCACGTCGCCGTCGAACGGCGGACCAACACCTCGACGCCGTTGTCGATCGCACGCAGCTTCCTCCGCGTCGCGTAGGTCATGCCGTGGTTGTGATACGTTCCTTGGCTCTGGGTTCCGTCGTGGCAAACCGAGAGGGCGACGTTGGCCTCTGCTGTGACCGCAGCTCGGCACCCTCCATCGAGCCACACGGTCGCGTCGGGGGTCTTGCAGGCGCCAGCGTTGCAGACGGGATCGAACTCCACGACATCGCCGAACGTCTCGACCACGGCGCGGTGCATACCGGCTCCGGTGATACGCAGACGCTTCCCCATCGTCATCTCGATGGTCTCGACGGTGATGTCGCCGCACGCCCCGCAGCTACAGGTGTCCCCGAGCGTTCGGAGCCAGTGCATCGCTCCCCCAGGGCTGTAGGCCGCGACGACACCGCGCCAGCGACCTCCAAACAGGGCCTTCCCACCAATATAGATATCGCCATTCGGCTCGACCCAACCCGTGTTCCATACGAGCGCCGTAGCACCATCGACCGACGGGGAGTCGCTCCAAACCAGCTGATGCGTCACGATGTCACGCAGCTCGACGCCCTTGAAGTGCCCGTCGGATGTCGGGTTCACGGAGACGAGCCTGCCGCTCCGCAGCTGCGCCCATGGCGTACCGCTGACGGTCTGTTCATCCAGGATGATGTCCCCGTTCGAGTCGAAACCGAGCATGCGTCCCCGATGCCCCGAGGCGTACAGGTCGAACTGCGCGAGACACGCGACATCGTCGCTTCCCCTCGTTGTGATGAGCCACAGGCCCTCGACCGAGACAGAGCCGGCGATCCCGTCCGAGATCGAGAAGGTGTCTTCCCAGATCTTGGTCCCGTCCAGCCTGCGTTCACCGATGGTGATGAGCGGGTCCGGCGAGCCGAAATCCAGCTGGTCGAGGACACAGATCGTATCGCGCGGCGTGAAGACGGCGCTCGACCTGGTGACGTACGTTACCGCCGAATGCAGGATGTCGAACTCGGCGCTCTCACAGAGGACCGATCCCTCGCAGATACACGCATCACCAGCACACGAGAAGTCGTCGTCGATGCGTCCATCGCCGTCGACATCGCCGTCGATGGGAGCGTCGGGGCAGCCGTCGCCGTCGACGTCGGTACCCAGGGCCGGGCGGAAGTAGGGACACGGGTCCATGGCGTTCGCGACGCCGTCGTCGTCGGCGTCCGGGTCCTCGACGTTGGTGCAGCCGTCATGGTCCGCGTCCAGCCCCGCCGCGATCCCGACCGGGCATGCGTCCGCCGAGTCCTCGTGACCATCGTCGTCGTCGTCGCTGTCCTCGTCGCTGTCACGGCAGCCGTCGCCGTCGTGGTCGAGGCTCACCGTCGACGTCCAGCCCATGGCGCCCGTGGGGCAGCGGTCGAGGTGGTCGAGCCGTCCGTCGTTGTCGTCGTCCTTGTCCTCGTCCTCGTCTCGACAGCCGTCCGAGTCGCGGTCGTTGGCGGCGTCCGGTGACCAGGCGACGATCCCGCTCGGACAGTTGTCCTGGGCGTCGTCGACGCCGTCGTCGTCGTCGTCGTGGTCCTCGCTGACGTCCTTGCACCCGTCGTGATCGTGGTCGGCGAGCGACGTCGACGTCCAGTCGGTCTTCCCGACCGGGCACGCGTCGGCCACATCGTCGACGCCGTCGTTGTCGTCGTCATCGTCTTCGTCGTCGTCGCGGCAGCCGTCGCCGTCGTGGTCGGTCGTCTCGGTCGAGCTCCACCCGAGCGCGCCGCCGAGGCAGCCGTCCACGTCGTCGGGCACGTAGTCGTTGTCCGAGTCGTCATCCTCGTCGTTTCGGCACCCGTCGTCGTCGACGTCGCTCAGATCGGTCTGAACCCAGCCGACGACACCCTGCGGGCAGCGGTCCTCCGAGTCGGGTACGCCGTCGCTGTCGTCGTCCTGGTCCTCCTCGTCGCGGCACCCGTCGCTGTCGTGATCGGAGCCGTCTCCGACGCTCCAGCCGGTCACGCCACGCGGACAGGCGTCGTCGTCGTCGTCGAGCCCGTCACCATCGTCGTCGTCGTCGAGGCCGTCGTCGCGACAGCCGTCGGCGTCGAGGTCAACGCTCGGGAGAGACGTCCATCCGACCTCGTCCAGCGGGCAGCCGTCCTCGGCGTCCGCGATCCCGTCGTTGTCGTCGTCGGTGTCTTCGGTGCTGTCGCGGCAACCGTCGCCCTCGCGGTCGTTGGTCGGCGTCGACGTCCAGTTCCGCGCGCCATGGGCGCACAGATCGTCGACGTCGGGGACGCTGTCGCCGTCGTCGTCGCTGTCCTCGGTCGAGTCGCGGCAGCCGTCCACGTCGTAGTCGGTCAGCGAGTTGGAGCTCCACCCGGTCTCGCCGATCGGGCAGTTGTCGCTCGTATCCGGGCGGCCGTCGCCGTCGTCGTCGGTGTCCTCGTCGGCGTCGCGGCAGCCATCGCCGTCGAGGTCGTCGCTGGCGTTGGAGACCCAGCCGACCGGGCTCCCGTCGCACAGGTCGTCGCCGTCGCTCAGGCCGTCGTCGTCGTCGTCGTCGTCCTCGCTGGCGTCGCGGCAGCCGTCGCCGTCGTGGTCGCTGCTCGCGTCCGAGGTCCAGCCCAGCTCGCCCTGGGCGCAGCCGTCGTCGGTGTCCGCCACGCCGTCGCCGTCGTCGTCGGTGTCCTCGCCCGCGTCCCGACAGCCGTCGCCGTCGGCGTCCGTCGTCTCGGACCGCTCCCAGCCGAGGTCGCCCGCCGGGCAGCCGTCGTCGGCGTCGGCCATCCCGTCGCCGTCGTCGTCGTCGTCCTGGTCGGCGTCCCGGCAGCCGTCGCCGTCGTGGTCCCCGGCGGCGGTCGAGACCCAGTCGGTGGTCTCGTCGACGCAGCCGTCGTCCGCGTCGTCGACACCGTCCCCGTCGACGTCGTCGTCGCAGACGTCGCCGATGTCGTCGCCGTCGAGGTCCTCCTGCTCGGGGTTGGAGATGAACGGGCAGTTGTCGTCGGCGCGCGGGACCCAGTCGGCGTCGCACTCGTCGCTGCACTCCTGCTGGAGGCCCGCCGGGTTCGTGATCGTTCCGGGGGCCGTGCACTTGACGGTACACGCGTCGACGCACTGCCCGCTGGCGCCGTGGCAGGTGTCGCGCCGCTCGTCGCAGGCGCCGCAGCCGAGGCCGCCGCACTCGCGGCCGTCGCACGCCGAGTCGAACTGCGCGGACGAGCAGCCCGGTCCGAAGTCGTCGGCGCTGAATGCGAAGCTCGCCTCGCCCTCCATCGTCGCGTCGACGAGGCGGACGCTGGCCGTGTGGTTCCCGAGCCGGTTCGGCGAGCAGTAGTAGACCGCGTACGACCGCGCCGCCTGCCGCTCGACGCGGTTGGCGAGGGCGAGGAACGCCGTCTCGAGCCCATCGCCGCTGATGGCGCTGAAGACGCCCCCCGGCGCGAGCCGCTCGAGGGCGGCCTCGTCGTACTCGCCCTGGCGGAGCCCGACGGCGACGACCTCGTAGCCGCTCAGCTCGACCGCCTGGGTCACCTCGGCCTCGCTCAGCCACCCGGCGGTGTCGCGCCCGTCGGTGAAGACCAGCACGTGGCCGACGGTGAAGGCGCCGCCGGCCTGGCGCTCCTTGTAGGCGTCCTGGGCGAACTTGCTGTGGTTGAGGGCCTGCAGCAGCCCGCCGTTGAGGTTCGTCGACGCCGGATCGGGCGCGGTGTAGCCGGTCAGCCCGTCGAGGCGGGTCAGCACGATGGCGGGATCGGGGTGGAAGTCCTGCCAGACCGCGGTGTCTTGCGCGCCGCTGAAGAGCTCGACGGAGATCCGGAGGTTCCCGCCGCCCTCGCCGAGGCGAGTCACGAAGGCGCGCGCGGCGTCCGCGAGCTCGGGCAGGACGGCCTCGGTGGAGCTCGACATGTCGAAGAGCAGGGTGACGAAGACGGTCACGCCCTCGTGGGCGCTGGTGACCTCCGCGGACTCGCTGGTCAGGGGCGAGCCGTCCTCGTAGACGGCGAAGGCCTCGGGCGGCAGCGCCGTCAACGGGGTCCCGTGGCAGTCGTCGGCGGTCAGGAACAGCGCGACCCCGGACGGCGGGACGACGCGCCCCTCGAGGAGCCGGGTCGTCGCGCAGCTGGTGTCCGGCGGGTCGAGGAAGACCTCGCCGTCGCCGATGAAGGCCTCGCTGAAGTGCGGCAGCGTCGTGGTGACGGTCGTCCCGTCCAGCGTCGCCCCGAGCCAGTCGAAGCCCGACGCGTCGTCCCGGGACAGGAAGCCGGCCGGCCCGTGTGGCGGCGTCTCGGAGAGCTTGACGCTCAGGTGCGCGGGCTCGGCGAACACCAGCCCCGACGGCTCGAAGACGTAGCGCGGCGAGTAGGCGGTGTAGCCCTCGGGCGCTGCGCCCTCGGCCTCGCTGATGCAGATGAGCGTCTCCTCGGAGAGCGCCCCGGCGGGCACCTCGAGGGTGGCGTCGCCGAAGCTCACCGTCCCGCCGCTCGCGCCGACGGTCGCGCCGTCGCCGCTCGGGCACGGGCTCACGTAGCCGTCTCCGGGGTCGACGGTGTCGCCCGCGACCCGGCACCGACCGCCCTCGCACACGAGGTCGCCGTCACAGCTCTGGTCGGCGTGGCATGCGCCACCGAGGCTCCCGACCGCTGCGGCCTCGGTCCCGCCTCCGCAGGCGGACAGCGGCAGGAGGAGCAGGGTGGCGATGGCGAGGAGACGGCGTGACTGCATACGGCTTCTCGGTGCGACATGAGCTGTTCGCGACGTCGTCCTCGACGAGATCGCAGGCGCTCGCAATCTGGCCCCGCCGACGCCAGGACGCAATGACCAAGATCGATCTCGCTATCGACCGACCTGTCGCGGCGAATCGCCGGGGTGTGCGAGACTCGAGTGTCTACCCAGCGGCCGAGCGCGGTCTGTCCGGAAAGGGGCTCGCTTCGGCCTGGAATTGACGGCCTTCGCGCCCCACGCGGATATCGACGTGGGAAGATGCGTGGGACATCGTGGCAGTCACCGCCCCCGGGCGATTGCGTCGCGAAGCGGAGGTCCCCCCGCGTCGCGGGAGCGGAGCGACGGGCTCGGTCAGCCGCGGTGATGATCCCGCGGTGCGGAGCCCGGACGGCGGGGCTACCACCGTCACCATGACGCGCGCCACGAACCTGGGGTACGGTGTCGCGTCTTCGTCGTCCCGACCGGAGCAGGGATGAGCTCGCAGAGTCACAACTTCGGCTTCCTCGAGGCCTTCGATCCGGCGCTCTACACGGACGCCGTGGAAGGCGAGCGGTGCTTCTCCGAGCTTCAGGCCTACGATCTCGCCGTGGTCGCGTATCGGCGGTTCGTCGAGCGGTTGACGGAGTCGGCGCTCGAGCGCCTCGGGAGGCCGCGCAAGCTCTTCGGCGAGACCCTTCACGACCAGATGGCGCGACTCGAGCGGGTCGGAGGGATCCCGCAGCGCGTCACGAGCGCGCTCGCGGAGGCGCGGAAGCTCGGCAACAAGGGCAGCCACGTCGGCGCGAAGAGCTGCACGGATCGCGACGTGGTGGCGATGATGCAGAGCGCCCGGAGGCTCGCCGTGTGGTGGGTGGGCGAGCTCGATCCCGACACCCGATGCAAGGTCCCGGGCTTTCGCGTCCCGCAGACCGGCAACGCGGGCCTCGACGCGCGGAACGAAGCGCTCGTGAGTCAGGCCGAGGAGAGGCCGGATTCGCCCACGCCCCGGGGCAGGCTCGTCGTCCACGGCGGCCTGACCGCGGCCTACGAGGGCCTCGGCGCCGCCCAGCAGAAGAGCCTGACGCGGGTCATCGACGCGCTCCGGGCCGACGCGCTCGATCCGGGCTGGCCTCACGCGACGATCGACGGCGCGCTCGACGACAAGCTCCGGGCCGTGCGCGTCGACGACGCCGTCAGCCTGGTCACCGCGGTCCCGACCGGCGGCGACGTGGTCTTCGCGCTCTGGGCCTGCGCCCCCGACGAGGTCGTGCTCTGGGCCCGCGACAAGCGCGTCGAGGTCCACCCCGCCATCGGCACCGTGCAGCTCTACGACGTCGCCAGCGCCGAGGCCGCCGTCGCCGGCCGTCCCAACGACGCCGAAGGGCAGGGCGGTAGCGAGGCCGATGACCTGGCCCCCGCCTCGCTCTTCGCCGCCTTCGCCGACGACGAGCTGGTGCGGCTCGGCGTGCCGCGGCCGCTCCTGCCGGCGGTCCGCGCCGTGACCGACGAGCCCGGGCTGACGCGCCTCACGCGGCACCTGCCGGGGGAGGCCGGCGACGCGCTCGTCCTGCTCCTCGTCAGCGAGGACGTCGACGAGGTCGCGGGCGCGCTCCAGCTCGGCTCGGGGGACGTCGACGTCCGCGACTTCGACGTCGCCGTCGAGCACCCGGCCTCGCAGCGGACCTTCCGGATGCTCACCCCGGACGAGGATCTCGAGGCCGCGCTCGGCGGGTCGATCGCGGCCTGGCGCCTCTTCCTCCACCCGGACCAGCGCGCGCTGGTCGAGATGAAGGCCAGCGGCCCGGTCCGGGTCCTCGGCGGCGCCGGGACGGGCAAGACCGTCGCGCTCCTGCACCGGGCGGCGCACCTCCTGCGCGAGGTCGTCCTCGACGGCCGCGTCCTCGTCACGACCTACACGCGAAACCTCGCGACCGACCTCGAGCACAGCCTCGCCCAGCTCGTCCCGGCCGAGGCGATGGCCCGGGCCGACGTCATGAACCTGCATCGGCTGGCCCGCAGGCTCGGGCAGGTCGGCGACCTCGCCGGAGCCGAGCTCCTGACGACGGAGGCCGCCGCGAAGCTCTGGAGTGGGGCGCTGACCCACGAGTCCCTCGGCCTGTCGCGCGCCTTCTACGAGGGCGAGTGGCGCGAGGTCGTCCAGGCCCAGGGCGTCACCGACGAGCAGGGCTACGTCCGGGTCTCGCGCACCGGCCGCGGCGTCGGGCTCGGCCGGCGGCAGCGACGCGCGGTGTGGAAGGTCTTCGCGGCGTTCATCCGCCTCAAGCAGGAGCGCCGCTACTTCGAGTGGCCCGACCTCGTTCGTCGCGCCCGCGAGCGCCTCGAGAACGGCGACCGCGCGTCGCCCTACGTCGCCGTCCTCGCCGACGAGGTCCAGGACTTCACCCCCGAGGAGCTCCGGCTCCTGCGCGCGCTCGCGCCGAGCGGCCGCGACGACCTCTTCCTGGTCGGCGACGCCCACCAGCGCATCTACGGGACGCGGACGAGCTTCCGGTCGTGCGGGATCGCCGTCGTCGGGCGCTCACGGCGGCTCCGGGTCAACTATCGGACGACCGAGGAGATCCGCGACTTCGGCGTCCGCGTGCTCGAAGGGCTGGAGTTCGACGACCTCGACGGCGGCGTCGACACGCTGGCCGGCTATCGCTCGCTGAGGAGCGGCCTCGTCCCGAAGGTCGCCTGGGTCGATGATGAGGTCGCCGAGGCCGACGCCATCGCCGAGACGCTCCGGGGCTGGCTCGAGCGCTACCCCGCCGAGTCGTTGTGCGTGGCGCTCCGGACGAGCGGCCTGGTGAGGCGGTATCGCGAGCTCCTCGAGGAGCGCGGCGTCGAGACCGTCCTCATCTCGCAGGAGGAGCCGACGGGGTCCGGCGTCCGGATCGCGACGATGCACCGCCTCAAGGGCCTCGAGTTCTCGTGCGTGCTGCTCGCCGGCGTCAGGGACGGCGTCGTCCCGCTGCGCGTCACCCGGGGCGCCGAGCTCGACGCCGCCGCCCAAACGCGGCGCGAGCTCGGTGAGCGCGCGCTCCTCTACGTCGCCGCCACCCGGGCCCGGGACGAGCTGGTCCTCACGACCGGCGGCCCGGCGAGCCCCTGGCTCAGCGCTCGGTAGTCGCGCTCAGACGCTTTGGACAGACCCTTGCCGGGTCAGCCGTACTTGCCGCGCAGCAGCGCGCTGTGGAGCTGGCGTCCGACGGGATCGTGGCGCGCGTCGAAGTGTTGGATGTCACCGCTCTCGCCGCCGAGGTCGATGGCGCCCCAGCCCAGTCCGCCCACGTCGCGCAGCGCGATGACCAGCTCCTTCTGCAGGTCCATGAAGCCGGTGTTGTCCGACTCCCGATTCCAGTTGGCCTTCCTCGTGTCGGACAGCGTCGCGTCGTCCTTGGCGATGATCGCCTGCTGCTCGGCCACGAGCCGCTCGAGGGCGGCGCCGTCCAGCTCTGGGTGCTGGCCTCGCAGGTGCGCGCGGAGCCCCTCGCGGTCGCTGGCGAGCGCTCGGTATCGCCGCAGCGTGACGTTCGTCTCCTGAAGCCGGTCGAAGGCGTCCTCGGTCGTGTTGCGCCGGCCCATGCCCCCCATCGAGGGGCCGGTCAGCTCCTCACCGGTCCCCATCAGCGCGACCGCGCGGTCCATGACGGCCTTCGTCTCGGCGTTGCGATCGGCCTTACCGTGCTCGGCGATGATCCAGGGGTTCTCGGGCTTGTTGAAGTCGATGGCGAGCCCCAGGGTGTGCATCCCCTGACCGGGTGGACGCAGCGTCTCCGTGCCGTGGAGGCCGAGACGCCGGCCGAGCTGCTTGGGATCGGTCTCCGAGAAGCGGCCGAGTAGGTAGGTCTCGGCGTTCGCGAGGCGACTCGACAGGATGGGGTGAGCCGAGACCGGGAGGCCGCAGAAGGACGATGTGCTGAACTGCGCCAGCCACTCCTTCCAGCTCATCTTCAGCTCGCCCTCGACGGTCTTCCGCTCGCGCCCGTAGTAGACCTTGTGCTCCTCGGTCATCGCGCCGCCGACGTCCTCATCGCGGCGGTGCCCACCGAGTTCCGGATGCGAGCTGTCGAGCACCTCTGCCATGCGGCGGTCCAAGATGCCCCGACTCGATGGATAGCGGTCGCCAAGGGCCCGAATCGTCGGGCTGTCGAGTCGTCCGGAGTCCGGGACGCCCAGTAGCCGTTGCACAGCGACCATCCACGCGGTCCGAGGGGCGAGCCTCCGGTACTCGGCGTAGGCCCTCCTCTCGTTCTTCGACAGCGCGCGAGCCCGCGCCTTCGCGCCGGGACCCGCCTCGAGCGTCGTCGCGAAACGCCCGTGCGTTCGGCCCCCGGCGAGCTCGCTCGGTCCGGAGCGGGGCGACGCGCCAGGGGTGGGCTCGCGAGCGGCGTGGCTCCCAGAGCTCTCCTGCGCGATCGCCTGGGCAGCACCCTCGCTCGCTGAGACGCCCTCCGCCGCTGGCGGGCCCGGCTCGGGCGCGCTTCGCTCCGTCGTCGGCCGGGGCTCCTGCTCCTCGCTCCGGTCGGCGGTCGCCTCGTCGAACGCGCCCTGACGCCGAAACGCCCGCAGGGTATTCGGCCCGACGATGCCGTCGATGGCGAGCTTCGCGCTCTGCTGAAACCCGGCCGCGGCGTACACCGTCGGCAGGTCGAACTCGCCCTCCGGGGGGACGCCGAGGAAACTCTGCACCTGCTCGACCGCGGCGCGGTCCCGTCCGGTGCGGGTCTGCCGGTCGATCGCCAGGGCCCTTCGAGCTCGCGCCGGGCTCAACAGCTCGAGCGCCTCCTGGAAACCGAGCGCGCGGGCCTGGTCGTGAAGCGCCTGGTCTGCCCGGCTTCGCGTAGCGGGCTGCCCACCGCCTGTCGCGTTGCGCTCGCCCATCGCGTCAGCGCTCGAGCGCGTCACTCTCTCCCTGGAATCGGCCATCGTCTCGTCCGGTTCACCGGTGATCTCGATTACAACTCCACCCGCCCGGTCGCGTAGCGGAGTACCCGCCGGTCTGATATCCCAGGGACCACGGACGATGTCGACCCGAGAAGAACGGACGCCGAGCCATGCGACAGACTCTCACGATCCTGAGCGTACTCCTCCTCCCTTTGATGTCGGCCTGCGGGCCGAAGGCGAGCGTGCGAGACACGCCTGATGACGAGCCCGCGGTCGCGACGGCTCCTACGAGTCCCCCGGAGATCGACAGAGACACGGCGACCATCTTCATGAAGCAATGGGTGAACTCGACCGCGGTCTACGAGCCCGAGTATCCCGAGGTCGCCAAGCCGCCGTACGACATGGAGCGACCGTACGCTCCCGCCGTGGTCATCGCGCAGGTCGTCGACGGAGAGCTGAAGGTCGAGCGTCTCGCGGCGACGCCTGCAGCGCAGTGGGTGAACAGGACGGTCGACGTGTTCGGCTATGGCACAGAGCCGACGAGCTGCACCGGAAACCTGTGCAACTTCATCGACTCCCTCGCGCTGACGTTCATACGAATGGGCGGGCGGTGGCTCGTCTCGGGCGTCCTCGCGCCTCAGCACATAACCCCACATTCCGCCGAAACCCTCGCGGCGTTTCGCGCGGCCGTCGCCGCGAGCGACCCCACCGTCGCCCCGCCCGAGGACGAGTGACGAAGTGGGATCGGGCAGTGAGTCCCCCACCGATCTGTCTCTCATGAAACGGACGTAAGACCATGCGACAGCCCCTCGCGCTCTTGTGCGCACTCCTCTTCTCGTCTGCAGTGGCGGCTGCTTGTGGGCCGAACGCCAGCGTGCGAGACACGCCCGATGACGAGCCCGCGGCGACCGAGACGGCGAGCCCGGAGATCGACAGAGACACGGTGACCGTGTTCATGAAGCAATGGGTGAACTCGAACGCGGTCTACGAGCCCGAGTATCCCGAGGTCGCCAAGCCGCCGTACGACATGGAGCGACCGTACGCTCCCGCCGTGGTCGTCGCGCAGGTCGTCGACGGAGAGCTGAAGGTCGAGCGCCTCGCTGCGACGCCCGCCGCGCAATGGGTCAACAGGAACAGCGCTGTCGATGGCTTCGACATCGAGGCTCCCGTCTGCAGGCGCAACCTCTGCAGTTTCTTCGACTACGCGGTCCTGGCTTTCGCGCGCGTGGGGGAGCGGTGGCTCGTGTCAGGGGTACTCGCCCCCCCGCGGGCACCACGGCACACTCCCGAGACGCTCGCGGCGTTTCGCGCGGCCGTCGCCGCGAGCGACCCCACAGCGGCCCCAGCCGAGGACGAGTGAAGCTGTTCTGGCCTGCTCTTTCGGGCGTGCCGCTAAAAGTGACGCGGTAATGTCGATTTTGTCTTGACTGGGTGTGGCCGGAGCAATTAAACCCCGACGCGATGTTTTTGAACGACTCCCAAGACCCCCGGGCTTCGAAGCCCGCCCACTGGCTGACGCCGAGCGTCTGCGCCTGCCGCGCGGAGCGCCTCAGCGCGCCGCAGGACCGCGTGAACAGCGCCTAGCGAACGAACGCCGTGCCCCGCACGACGCGACCCCGCTGGCGCCCCGTCAGCGGGGTCGTCGCGTTTTGGGACTCCCATTTCTCCCTGAGAGGTACGAAGATAGAATCAGACCAGACATCACCAGCTCGAACGTTCCGTGTGCGCCCGCGGCGCACCCGCCCGGGGAGTCCCCCGTCGGTGGGGTGTGTTCCGTCAGGGGATGTGACGACGGCACTTCGAGAGCCTGCTTAGCTCAATCTGGTAGAGCACAAGACTTGGGATCTTGGGGTAGTGGGTTCGAATCCCACAGCAGATGCCCTCTAACGGCATTGACTCGGTAGTAGGCTCGAGGGGAGCGGTCTCCGACCCGCCGCCCGTGGCGCGCGTCGCCGGCCGGGGCTTCGGCTCCGGACCGGGGGTCAGCGCTACAGCGGCCGCGGCGCCAGCAGCCCGGAACGCGCTTGGCGAGAAGGCCCGTGACGCTCGCACCGACCCGTCGGTGGGAGCCGAGCGACGCATGAGCCAGGCGCCGCCCGACGCTCCGCGTACAACGCCGTGGCGGTGGGCGCGCGGCCGCTCCCCGAGAGCTCTCTCGTCGCAGAGCGCGCGGAACGTGAAAATGCCACCTCACGCGGTGTGGGGTGGCAGATGGACAGGTGTGCCTTGGTAATATGCCAGGCGCATTCGTGTGGAAGGAGGCAGAATGTCATGTGGAAGAAGAAGTACCAGATCCGCTCCTGGGAGATCGGTCTCCTGTTCCGGGACGGCGAGCTCGCGGGCATCCTCGAGCCGGGCGACCACCGGGTCGTCGACTTCACCGGCCGCGTCGCGGTCGAGGTGGTCTCGACCCGGCAGCCGTGGCTCGAGCGCGAGGACCTCGACCTCCTGGTCGCGTCCGGGCACCTCGCCGAGCGCCTCGAGGTCATCGACCTCGGCGACGCACAGCGGGCGCTCGCCTGGGTCGACGGCCGCTTCGCCGCGATCCTCGGCCCGGGCCTGCACGCGGCCTGGAAGGGCCCGCGCGCCCTGAAGATCGAGGTGGTCGACGCGAGCTCGCTCCGGTTCGCCCACGCTCAGCTCGTCACCATCCTGCGGCACCGGACCGCGCAGTCCGACTTCGGCCTGAGCGAGATCGAGGTGTCCCAGGGCCACGTCGGTCTGGCCTTCGTGGACGGTGAGCTGCGTGAGTTCCTCCAGCCCGGGCGGCACGCCTACTGGAAGGGGCTGAACCGGGTCCGGCTGGTGCAGTTCGACGTGCGGGAGACCGCCGCCGACATCAGCGGCCAGGAGCTCATGACCGCCGACCGGGTGACCCTGCGGCTGAACGCCGTGGTCACCTACAAGGTGGTCGACGTCGCCCGCGCCGTGGCCTCGGTCCACGACTACCAGCAGGTGCTCTACCGCGACGCCCAGCTCGCCCTGCGGGCGGTCGTCGGTGGGCGTGAGCTCGACGCGCTGCTCGCCGACAAGGACGAGGTCTCGCGTGAGCTCGAGCAGGCCTTGCGGAAGCGGGCGGCCGAGCTCGGCGTCGAGGTGATCGGCCTCGGTATCCGGGACGTCATCCTGCCGGGCGACATGAAGGAGCTGCTCAACAAGGTCACCGAGGCCAGGAAGGCCGCGGAGGCCGCCGTCATCACCCGGCGGGAGGAGACCGCCGCGATGCGGAGCCAGGCCAACACCGCCAAGCTCCTCGCCGACAACCCGACCCTCATGCGCCTGCGGGAGCTGGAGGTGCTCGAGAAGGTGGCGGCGAGCTCGAAGCTCAACGTGGTCCTCGGTGACAAGGGCCTCGCCGAGCGGGTGGTGAACCTGCTGTAGCAGCCCCGGCGACAGGGGAGGGGCCTCCACGCGGAGGTCCCTCCTCGTTCCCAGAGGCCGCTGGTCGACGGCGAGCCGTCAGGACCGGCTCGGTTGCGCGGCGCGGCGGTGGGCGATCCGACCAGGCGACCGCTCGGATCGCGATGAGCCCGAAGGCCAGTAGAGCCGCGACCGCTCGAAGTGGGCCACTCGTCTGCCGACGGGGCGTCCTCAGCCGCCGACCTCGCCCGCGTCGAAGGCCTCGATGAACGCCTTTATGGTGCGCTTCATCGGCTTCACGCCGCGCAGGGACGACACGAGGCGCTGGGCGAGCGCTTCACAACCGAGAGTGCGCGCCAGCGTGGCGAGCTCGATCCGGCTCGGGTGGTCGGTCTCGGAGGCGAACGACATCCCCATCGCCTCGCAGCGGCGCTCGGCCTCCGCGAACGTCTCCTCGAACGCCGCGCGCCCGCGCTGACCTGCGTCGCGGAGCAGGTAGACGAACGCGCGGGCCACCGTCATCAGGTCGTGGTTCAAGCCGGCCGCCAGCCAGTCCGCGTCGACACACGCGCGGAGGAGCTTCAGCCCGCGCTCCTGATCCCCGGCGCGGCAGTAGTTGAAGCCCGCTCGGGCTTTGGCGTTGAGCGACTGGTTGATACGGACGCCGGCCTCGTTGACCTTGTCGTACTCGCCGCTGTCGAACTCCTCATCGGAGCGGGCGGCCGACGCCTCGAACAGGACCGCGGCCTCCAGATACTGCTTGCGTGAGCTGCGGTGGTAGGCCTTGGACGCGATGTCGTAGGCGGAGATCTCCGAGGGCGAGCGCGCCTTCAGGAGGGTCTTCAAGAGGTCTTCGTACGCCATGGGGAGCTCCTCTCGTGGGGACGGCGGCCCGGGCGACCCTCACGGCTCGGAGGGGAACCAGCGGAAGGCCGCGCGGGCCATGGGGATGACGCTCTTTCCGACCTCGAGCTCGCCGGCCTCGACCGCCGCGATGAAGCGGTCGAGGCTGTCCTCCCGTCGCGGGTCGAGGCCGCGCTCCAGGGCGAAGGCGACGTAGCGGCGCGCGCCGCTCCGGTACTTGCTGGCGGTCGAGCCGGCGAGCGCCTTGGTCGCGACCGCGGCCGCGATGGCCCGCTCGAAGGCCGCGAAGGCCGTCGTTTCCGGGTCGTCCGGCGCCGTATCGGTCGCGTCGGTTCGAGGCTCGGTCTCCTCGGTCGGCGCAGGCTCCTTCGCCCGCTGCGCGCGTACGGCGGCGAGGTCGATCACCCCGGCGGGGACGGCGTCCTCGGCGGTCGTGTCGCGGTCGTCGTCGTCGTCCTCGTCGACGACCGCCTCGGTCTCCGCGTAGCCGCCGATGAGGGCGAGCATCTCCTCGTAGCCCAGGCTCGCGCTCGAGCCGCTACCCGCGAGGAGCGCGTCCGCCAGCTCGCGCTTGTTGCCGTGGAGCGTGACGATCCCCTCCTCGACGGTGTCCTTCGCGATGAGCCGATAGACCGTCACCGGCTGATCCTGGCCGATGCGGTGGGCGCGGTCGGTCGCTTGGTCCTCCGCCGCCGGGTTCCACCACGGGTCGAGGTGGATGACGTAGGTGGCGGCGGTCAGGTTGAGCCCGGTCCCGCCCGCCTTGAGCGACAGCAGGAACACGTCCGCCTCGCCGGACTGGAACGCGTCGACCCGCGCCTCCCGCGCCGCCGCCGGCGTCTGTCCGTCGAGGTACAGGTAGCCGACCCCCGCCTGTTCGAGCCGCTCGCGCACCAGCGCCAGGAAGCTCGTGAACTGGCTGAAGACCAGGGCGCGGTGCCCCTCCTCGCCGAGCCGCTCCAGCAGATCCATCAGCGCGTCGAGCTTCGCTGCCCCCTGGGTCCACTGCGGATCGACGAGCGCCGGGTGGCACGCCACCTGGCGGAGCCGCGTCAGCGCCTGCAGCGCCACGAAGGTCACGCGCCCCTGACCGCTCCCCGACTCGCCGGCGAGGGTCTCGAGCGTCGCCCGCCGGATCTCCTCGTAGCGCGCCCGCTCGGCCTTCTTCAGCACGACCTCGAGCTGCACCTCGGTCCGCTCGGGCAGCTCTCGGGCGACCTCGCGCTTGAGCCGCCGTAGCACGAACGGCGCGACCAGCCCCGCCAGCGCCTGCCGCGCCATCGTGTCGCCACGCTCGATGGGCGCCGCGTAGTCCTCGCGGAACGCCCCCTCGCTGCCGAGGAGCCCCGGCGCGATGAGCCGGAACAGGCTCCACAGCTCGCTCGCGCGGTTCTCGACCGGCGTCCCGGTCAGCGCCAGCGTGAACCCGGCCTCGAGCCGCCGGAGCGCCCGCGACCGGAGCGTACTGGCGTTCTTCACCGCCTGGGCCTCGTCGGCCACCAGCGTCCCCCAGCGGGTCGTCGCGAGGACCTCCGCGTGGCGCGTGACCAGGCCGTAGCTCGTCACGACCAGATCCCCGGGCGAGAGGACGCCCAGCGCGGCGATCTCCGCGCCGGAGCGCACCGTGCGCACCCGCAGCGACGGCGCGAACCGCTCGGCCTCCCGGGCCCAGTTGAACCCCAGGGAGGTCGGGGCCACCACCAGCGCCGGCCCGGTCTGCCTGCGCTGAAGCAGCAGCGCGAGGGCCTGGACCGTCTTGCCGAGCCCCATGTCGTCGGCCAGGCACGCCCCGGGCGCCCACTCGGCCAGCCGCGCGAGCCACTGAAAGCCCTCGCGCTGATACGGGCGGAGCTCGGCCTCGAGCCCGTCGGGCGTCGCCACCACTAGCCCCCGCGCCCGGCGGAGCCGCTCGAGCGCCTCGGAGAGCTCCACGAAGCCCTCGAGCGTCGCGCCGGCCTCCTCCAGCTCCGCGACCAGCGGCGCCATCAGCCGCGGGACCTTGCCGTCCCGCTTCGCGACCGCCGAGAGCTTCCGGCTGACGGTCTCGTCGATCCGCGCCCAGCTCCCGTCGTCGACCCGGACGTAGCGCTTGTGCTCGCGGATCGCGCGCAGCAGCTCCGGCAGCGGGATGGCACCGCCGGCCGACGCCTCGGCGGCGCCGTGCAAGGTGAACCACTGCCGCCCCTTGGCTTCCTTCGCCTCGAGCGCCAGGGCGTCGAACCCGACGCGCTTCGGGGCGATCGTCACCCGGTCCTCGGTCGCCCACTCGACCTCGACCTCGTCGTGTTTGCTCAGCGTGTGGACGAGCGCGATCGCGTCGTCGCCGAGCGTCTCGCGGTGGACGAAGTGGGGCGCGGGCTCGAGGGACAGCTCGCGCCACAGCCGGAGCGCCGCCTCACGCTCGGCGTCGAGGTCGCGGCGGATCGCGACGAGCTCGCCGGCCCGCTCCACGTGCAGCACCGGCGGGCCCTCGCCAGGCACCTCCGAGGCCAGCTCCGGTGCCGGCGTCACCACCGCTCGCACCTCGAGGCCGGCCGCGTGCAGGGTCATCCGCACGCGAACCGTGGCGTCGGCCGGCTCCGACGGACCGAGCAACCCCTCGCTCAGCGATAGCGGCATCCGCGTCATGACGTCCCGGGCGAGCTCGGCCACGACCGCCGAGCCCTCCGAGGGGATCACGGCGTCTTCGGGGCGTCGTCGCGCCAGCCGCGTGAACGCGCCGTCGAGCTGTGGGGAGACGGGGCACAGGGTCGCCGCCCCGGCCTCCTCGTCGATGAACAGGGCCTCACCTACGAGGAAGACGACCGCGCCGGACGCCATGGCGCGGTGGAGGTCCCAGAACCTCCCGCCGACCTCGAAGCCGATCCGGAAGCCACCCTCGACGTCCTGGGTGGCCAGGGCGACGGCGCCGCGCCGCAGCTCCAGGTGCTGCTCCCTGCCGTCCTTGAAGAAGAAGCGCGGGTGCCCGACGAGCCCGGGGAGCGCGAGCGCGAGAGGGAGCGGGGCGTGGTCCTGGCGGTTGTAGCTGTTCGAGGCGAGCCGGAGGGTCTTGACCGCCACCGCGTCGCCGGGGTGTCCTGAGACGTCGATGGCGTCGAGCGCCTCTCGGCCCTTGATCTGCTTGGTCTTCCACCCCCCACGCGCCTTCGCGCGGCACTCGACCGGCGTGAGCTTGACCCCCCCATAGAGGTCCACGCTCATTCGCCAGCCGAGCGCGAAGTCCGCGGTGGCGTCCTGCTCTGCCGGTGCGATGGCCCCGCGGAGGTCGTCGACGAGCCGCCGCCAGCCGGGTCGGCAGAGGTCGTCGGCGATGCGCCGCGCGAGGGGGGCGTGCTCGGAGCTGGTGAGCAGGTGGAGGCCGACGTCGAGGACCTCGAACACCCGGGCGTCGGTGTGACTCCAGTGGTTCTTCGCGGCCCCGACGGCGCCGTCGGGAGTCAGCTCCAGGGTCAGGGCGAAGCGATCGTTCGCCTCCGTCACCTGCACCCTCACCGGGTCGAACCCGACCTCGATCCCGAAGGGGCGGCGCTCGTCGGGCTCACGGGGGAGAACTCCGCGCTCGAGCAGCGCGGCGCGCTGTCGGACGATCTCGGCGAGGTGCCGCGCCACCCGTGGATCGCTCGCCTCGAGGTGGTCGGTGCGCCTCGCGCGGACCGCGGCGTAGTACACCGCCCGCGCCGTCGCGCGCTCGAGCAGGAAGCGACGACCGAGCATGCGCAGCGGACCGGCCGTCCGGAGCCCGGCGCGACCGCAGACGACGTCGATCAGACCGCAGTCGCGATAGCGCAGATGGGTCACCGTCGAGATGTGGCGGGCGGCGTGCTCGGCCACGAGCTGCGCGAACGCGTCGGGAAGGACCTGGAGGAGATCCTGGACGCGGTTGTCTCGCGCCCACAGCTCGAGGGTGGGGCGGTCGGTCGGCACCTGGTCCAGGCTCGGCTCGTCCTCCGGCGTCGCCACCGGCGCGAGCTGCCGACGCCAGCGCGCGGCGTTGGCGCGGGACGCCAGGACGGCGGCGACGATGTGCTCGCAGCCCGCGTCCCGTCGGCAGTCGCACAGGCTGCTGGCCGGATCCCCGTCGAGGCCGAGGGTCGCGGTGAAGCGTCTCCCGTCCTTGCCCCGGACCCGGGCCCACAGGAGCCCGCCGTTCATCGTGCCGACCTCTTCGACGCGCCCGGAGCGGAACAGCTTGACGCCGGCCTTGGTCAGCCGCGGGCTCGTGATCTTCCACAGCGGCGCGGCTTCGAGGTGTCGCAGCAAGGCCTCATGACGTTCGTCGAAGTAGTCCACGCCGCCGAGATAGCGGAGCCCGACGCAACAGACAAGGGCGGGACACCCGAGACGCTCCACGTTCGAGACGAGGTCGTCGCCTGGCGCGTCTGGGCAGCCGAGCCGCCGGGGCGACCGCGGACCAGGTGCCACAATCCCCGACGCGCCGGTCGATCTCGACCTGCCGGCGCCATCGTGAGCCACCAATCATCAGCGTCACCGGCCGATCGGCCCTCCTCGGGGCGATAGTGGTGACCGATCAGCCAAGCCGGGAAGACGCGGCGTGCAGATGTGCCACGATGGTCCCGGGGGCGTGCGGCCTCGGCTTCAGGCGGTGGGGCGCTGGCGCTTGAAGGCGGCGGGGGTGAACTCGGCAGCGCTGAGGTTGAACCGGGCCTTGTGGGTTCCGAGTCGCTCGAAGGCCCAGGCCATGTACTCCTCGGGGTTGACGCCGATGGCGCGGCAGGTGGCGACGATGCCGAGCAGGACGGCGGCCC
>Ga0209475_10001322_pt1 | contig 32357 bp, 28 predicted proteins | sample tdDd471_FD_187128 | JGI IMG/M metagenome (GOLD analysis project Ga0209475, IMG submission 187128) | Marine sediment microbial communities from the Atlantic coast under amendment with organic carbon and nitrate - tdDd47.1 (SPAdes)... | ecosystem: Environmental > Aquatic > Marine > Coastal >... | reverse complement strand
AACTTATCTTGTTGTCTTCTTCCGTGTAAAACATTTGAAGCAAATCTATTAAACGGTAAATTTGCAAATCTCCATAGCCATAATATCCTTGGTAATTAAGCACATAGCCCATTAACTGGTTTCTGGATTTTACTTCTTTTTCTTTTATGATGCTAAGAATGTTTTTTTCCAAGGCATTCAATCCGGATTTTAAGTTCGGGAACCGTTTTAAATGTGCTTTCAAACAGTTGCTAAGATATTTAAAAGAGGACTTTTGCGTGATATAAGGTTTTAATAGGTTATGGTCTTTCCCACAGTAAATATCCCAAATGGAAATGGCCATGTCAATATCAGCTTCCGTTAATTTTACTTTGTCTTTATAATGTTGCAACAATTGCTCTGTATTCAATTCTGAAAGTCCTTTCAGTTCGGTTTCTCCCTTAACCCTTCCGCTGCAAACCAAATAGAGTGGGAGTTTGATGTTTTTTTCTTTCAGCAATTTAATAACCGCCAAGAGATTGATATGACAAAACAAGTCGTATTCAAACCAAAGGATGATTTCAGTAAACGCTTCCGAATTATCTAAAATGGCCAATTCATTTTTGTACTCGGTTTCGTTGATTTCTATTTGGTAAAACTCGTTTAAAAAGGCTTTTCGTTTTGCTAAAAATTCTTCAGAATCTATATTTCTGGCAGTAGGCCCTTCACACAACATTTCCTGCCAAGTTAATATCTCTCCAGGAATATCAAGTTCTTTTAAGTAGGTGGTTAAACTACTTCCATTGGTTATATGCAAGGTGTTTTGGCTCATTATCCTCCAACACGTTTTACCTGAAAACCTTTATCTTTAAGGATTTCCATAATCTTATCCCTAAAATCCCCTTGAATCATGATTTTGTCATCTTTAAAACTGCCTCCAACACTTAAGGTGGTTTTTATCTCTTTGGCCAAGGTTTTAAAATCTTCTGTGGCTCCAGTATAACCTTCAAGAATGGTAATGGGTTTGCCTTTACGTTTTTCATATTTACAGATAATAGGATCCTCTTGCATCCATAGACCTTGGGTTTCTTCCTCAGGTTCTTGGGTGGATGGGTCTGGTTTATGGTCCGGAAAAAGTTGTTTTAATTGATCCTGTAAATCCATAGCTGCTATTTCTTGATTAATCCCAACTCAACAAGACGTTCGTTTAAGAATTCCCCTGCAGTGATGTCTTCAAATTGTTTTGGGTTGTCTTCATCTATACAACTTTCCAAAACATCCAATTTCATATCGCTCACAGGATGCATAAAAAACGGAATGGAGTATCGCGAGGTTCCCCAAAGTTCCCTTGGTGGATTGATTACCCTGTGAATGGTAGATTTTAGTTTGTTATTGGTATGCCTGGAAAGCATGTCGCCAACATTTATCATCAATTCATCAGGTTCAGCAATGGCATCCAACCAGTCGCCTTTATGGTTTTGAACTTGCAAACCACGTCCTTGGGCACCCATTAACAAGGTAATGAGGTTGATATCTCCATGAGCTGCAGCACGAACTGCGTTTTTTGGTTCTTCTAAGATTGGAGGATAGTGGATAGGTCTTAAGATGCTGTTTCCATTATGGATGTAATTGTCAAAATAGGTTTCTTCCAAGCCCAAATGCAAAGCCAAGGCACGCAATACATATTTGGCAGTTTTTTCCAGCATTCTATAAGTTTCCTTACCTACTTTATTAAATTCCGGAAGCTCTTCAACCTCGACGTTTTTTGGATATTCTGCTTCCAGTTTCGGATTGTTTTCCACATACTGCCCAAAGTGCCAGAACTCTTTTAAATCGCCTTCTTTCTTGCCTTTGGCGCTTTCCTTTCCAAAAGAGATATATCCCCTTTGACCACCTATGCCTTCTATTTCATATTTCTGTTTGGTTTCTAAAGGAAGTGCAAAGAATTTTTTCACTTCACTATACAGTTTATCCACTAAGGCATCATCCAAAAAATGGCCTTTCAAGGCAACAAAGCCTATCTCTTCATAAGCTTTACCAATTTCATCAACAAACTTTTGCTTTCTTACTGGATCTCCCGAAGTGAAATCGTTTAAATTAACACTAGGTATATTATTCATGGTATCTATTTTAATAAGTATGTATTACAAATGTACGAAAACATTATAAAGTTTTGAACACTAATTATTTTAAGAATTTCGATTGTAATTCTCAATTTATACTATATTTGACAAACAATTTTTATGAGTACGCACGTGTCTATACCTACTGAAATACAATACAATAAAGCTAATTTGGATTCCACCGAATTATTGGAATTATACAAAAACATGCTTAAGCCCAGATTAATAGAAGAGAAAATGCTTATTCTATTACGTCAGGGCAAAATCTCCAAATGGTTTTCTGGCATTGGCCAAGAAGCTATTGCCGTGGGAGTTACCATGTCTTTAAAAAAAGAGGAGTATATTTTACCCATGCACCGAAATCTAGGGGTTTTTACAACTAGGGAGATCCCATTGCATCGCTTGTTCAGTCAATGGCAAGGAAAAGCAAATGGTTTCACCAAAGGTCGCGATAGGTCGTTTCATTTTGGAACACAAGAATTCAAGATTGTAGGCATGATTTCACATTTAGGACCACAATTGGGTGTTGCAGATGGGATTGCCCTGGCAAGCAAACTTCAAAATAAAAATCAGGTGACAGCTGTATTTACTGGAGAAGGTGGTACCAGCGAAGGCGATTTCCATGAAGCATTAAATGTGGCTTCGGTTTGGCAATTGCCTGTTATGTTTTGTGTGGAAAACAATGGTTACGGACTCTCCACGCCAACAAATGAACAATACAACTGTAAAGATATTGCAGATCGTGCTTTAGGCTATGGTATGGAATCCCATATTATAGATGGTAACAACATCATTGAAGTTTACACCAAAGTAAGGGACTTGGCTGAAAGCATCAGGCAAAACCCACGTCCTGTATTGCTGGAGTTTAAAACCTTTAGAATGCGTGGGCACGAGGAGGCTAGTGGTACCAAATATGTGCCTCAAGATTTAATGGACGCTTGGGCTAAAAAAGACCCTTTAGAAAATTATCAGGCCTACCTTAAAGAGGAAGGGCTTTTAACCGAAACGGAAGAAGTTGCTATTAAAGAAGCTATTGTTCATGAAATCAATGAACACCTTCAAATGGCCTTTGATGAAAAAGCCATTGTTCCAGATGAAAGCGTTGAGTTAAATGATGTATACAAAGCTTTTGAATATAAAGAAGTTACGCAAAATACAAACACCAAGGAACTCCGTTTGATTGATGCCATTTCCGAAGGCTTAAAGCAATCCATGGAGCAACATGATAATTTGGTGATTATGGGTCAAGATATTGCAGAATATGGTGGTGTTTTTAAAATTACCGAAGGTTTTGTTGAGCAATTTGGGAAAGATCGTGTAAGAAATACGCCTATCTGTGAATCTGCCATCGTAGAAGCCGGAATGGGCTTATCCATTGCAGGTATGAAAGCTGTTGTTGAAATGCAATTTGCAGATTTTGTTACGTCTGGTTTTAACCCTGTGGTCAATTATTTGGCCAAATCACATTATAGATGGAACCAAGAAGCCGATGTGGTAGTAAGGATGCCTTGTGGTGCTGGAGTGGCTGCAGGCCCTTTTCATTCGCAGACCAATGAGGCATGGTTTACCAAAACACCTGGCTTAAAAGTGGTTTATCCCTCATTTCCTTTAGATGCCAAAGGTTTATTGGCAACCGCCATCAACGATCCAAATCCTGTATTGTTCTTTGAACATAAAGCCTTGTATAGAAGCATCAGGCAAGAAGTTCCAACCAATTACTTTACACTCCCCTTTGGAAAAGCTTCTCTTTTAAAAGAAGGGAATGAGGTTACCATAATCTCTTATGGAGCGGGAGTACATTGGGCTTTGGAGACTCTGGAGAACAATCCAGACATTCAAGCAGATGTTATAGATTTAAGGACTTTACAGCCTCTTGACACCGAAACCATTTATGCTTCAGTTAAGAAAACCGGTCGTGCCATTGTTTTACAGGAAGATTCCTTGTTTGGTGGTATTGCTTCGGATATTTCATCACTGATTATGGAAAACTGTTTTGAAGACCTAGATGCACCAGTAAAACGTGTGGCAAGTATGGAAACACCTATTCCGTTTATCAATCAACTGGAAACACAATATTTAGCAAAAGGCAAGTTTGAAACAGCTTTGAAGGAGTTGCTGGCTTATTAGTATTATTGCCACGAACACATGAATTTGTTGTAAAAATTAAATCGTGTGTTCGTGGCAAAATTATTCAATAATAACTGAACGAATTCTTAAATAGATAATAATAACTGGTGTTATCGACTTTGTTAGAACTGAGCTGGTTTATTTTAAAGAATTTGCATAAGCCTGAACTTCGTCCAATACACGCAACAAATTCCCACCCCAAATCAAGTCGATTTCCTCTTCGGTATAACCACGTTTTACCAATTCCAAAGTGACATTAAAGGTTTCAGAAGCATCATTCCAACCTTCAATGCCACCACCACCATCAAAATCGCTACTAATACCAACATGTTCTATGCCAATTTTTTCAACGATATAATCGATATGATCTACTAAATCCGCTACATTTACGTTAGGAGGAAAGCCTTCTATTTTATTGGCTTTGGCATTAGCCAGGTCCAGCACTTTTTTATAATATCCAAAAAATTCATTTTGTTCTTGTGGTTTCAACGCCATGACTTCCTCTTTTGATGCGTACCACTTAACACCTAAGGAATCAGCCACTTGTTTTTGTATGCTTATTATTTTCTTGTTCCTAGTATTCATTTTGTTGATGTTTAAGTAATCATCCAAAGCAACCACTTGTACCACACCACCATTTTGTTTTAACCATTGCAACTGTTCGTCGTCCAGATTTCTACTTTCATTACTTAAGGCCCTAACTGCCGAATGTGAAGCTATAATTGGTGTTTTACTTAGTGCAATCATTTGTTTCATGGCTTCTTTGGAAGGATGTGACACATCTATCATCATCCCCAAACGGTTCATTTCACCAATCACTTCTTTTCCAAGATCGCTTAATCCGTTATTAAGCCAAACGCCATCTGCTTCTCCTGTATGACTGTCGCTTAACTGACTGTGGCCATTGTGTGCCAAGGACATATATCGTGCTCCTAGATTGTAGAACTTTTCAACATTTTTAATATCCAATCCAATTGGAAAACCATTCTCGACACCAATCATCGCTACCTTTTTTCCAGAAGCATGGATTCGTTTAACATCATCTGACGTTAAAGCCAATTCTATTTGGTCTGGCGCATACACGTCAACCAATCTATGGATGGCATCAAATTTAGACATCGCTTGAGAATAAGCTTTTTTATAGCCTGCATTTGTTAGGGTGTCCTGGCCCGTATATACAATTAGCCAAATAACATCCAATCCTCCCGTTTTCATTTTGGGCAAGGTTACTTGCGAACTTAAATCTTGGGTATAATTGATGGAATCCGTAAAATTACTTATCTCAAAATCATCGTGGGTATCAATGGTGATTATACGTTCATGTATGGCTTTGGCGCGCTCCATTAGGGCAAGGGAATCGTTTTTCATATCTTGTTCAGGGACTTGTTTGACATCATTTTTGCAGGAAAAACATGCTATGGCAAATATGATAATTAATACATTGGTTTTCATGTGTTTGTTTTGTTGGTTCGTATTGTGAAGTTACAAAACAAAATTGAATCTAAGATCTAAGTAAAAATTGTATCTTTAAACTTTAGCTTATAAAAAGATGATTATTAAATTTTTTTTCACTTTATCGTTGTTTGTATGGAACTCGGGTTGTACTATGTTTAATGACCCTTATACATGGAAACCATTAGAGGTTACAGCTTCTGCTTACAATTCTTTGGCCTATCAAACAAATAGCAACCCTCACATAACTGCTTTTGGCGACAGTTTAAAGCCTGGTTTAAAATACATAGCTGTTTCAAGGGATTTACAGGCTTTGGGTCTTGATTATAATACACCTGTGAAGATTGAAGGACTTGAAGGCACCTATTTGGTAAAGGACAGAATGCACTCACGCTGGAAAAATAAAATTGATATTTATATGGGAACTGATGTTAAAGCTGCAAAACATTGGGGAAGAAGGAAAGTAACCATACATTATGGTGTTATGAATAAAGAAGAGACAACAATAAACACCAATGAATAAAAAAACCAGCAAGTTATTGCTGGTTTTTTTTGTGCTAATTTCAAAATATTCAATGAGCAAAACGCTTAATGCCTGTCCAAAGTTCTTCATCTGAGTTATTAAACCTCTGTATGAGTTTATTAACCGAAAGGTGTTTTACTTTCCCGTAAGAATCCCTGGAGATTTTAATAACTGCTTTCATGATAATTGGTTTTTTTACTGCCCTAACATTTAGACAGATTGATTTATAAAACTTTGCTTTTAGATACCTATCTGTATCTTCTTTTACTGTTCCAGGTGTAACCTTTACTACTGCTTTGTCTTTCTGTTAATTGATTGTTGTTTAATGTTCTCATGATTTCTTGATTTTTATTTTTGATTGATGATTGTGTCTATGGGTTTATCTATATCGTCTTTTGCTGTTCCAGGTATATCCTATACTTGTGGTTGTTCTTTCTGATACTTGATTGCTGTTTAAAGTTCTCATAATGTTTTGTTTTAAATGATTGATTGTTACTAGATAGACGATAGATATTTAAAATTGTTACAGTACTATGTATAACATAATAGATATTTAACATTTTTTAACAATAGGGGAGGGAAATGCTGGAATCTGGACTCAATTGTTCTAAAAACTATTTCATTAAAGTTTTGATAAAAAATTGGATATTATTTTTTAAGGTACGATTTTTGAATTAATAAGTTTTCTTAAGAACTTATTATTATAATCATAAAGCTTAACCATGAAATACATTTGTTTCATCTTTTGTTGTTTGTTTTCTGTTTCGGTATTCTCACAAATTGATGCTAGTAGGGAATCAACCAGTATTCCTGCTGTAAAAAGTGAGGAAGGTAGCCAGGGGACATCGTTATTGGAATCGAAACCCATAGAAAACAAAGGTTTGAGCAATACCAATTCCGATAAAATCAATGGTTTGTCTGTTCCCAAACAGAACGAGATGTCAGATCCTAACGATAAAGGGTTTTCCATGTTTAGCAGTGAAACCTTTGGCAATCCGGCAGAATTATACACCAAACAAATAAAAAAACACGCCCAATTTACTAAAGAAGAAGTTGGTTCCAGGGATAATGGCAGTACGACCAATCAATATTTAGGGGATTTTAAAACAGGAGTATCCAAAGTAAATGTTATCTATAGAGACCATCAATATCCTGATGGTGATAGAGTACGTATTTTTGTAAACGACGATGTGGTCATGTCTGATGTGCAATTACAATCTTCCTTTAAAGGCTTTCAATTGGATTTGGTAGAAGGCTTCAATAAAATAGACTTTCAAGCTTTAAATCAAGGCGATTGCGGACCTAATACTGCCGAACTTCAAATTCTGGACAGTACTGGAAATGTTATTGCTACTGGAGTGTGGAATTTGGCTACAGGTGTCAAGGCCACTCTTATCGTAATTAAAGAATAGTTTCTATTTCTTCCACATCGCCTGGTTGCATCTGGTTCAACCTATAGTTACCAATCCTAACACGTACCAAGCGTAACGTAGGGAAGCCAATGGCTGCAGTCATTTTTCTAACCTGTCTAAACTTACCTTCAGTTAAGGTTATTGAGATCCAACTGGTTGGGCCATGTTTTTCATCCCTTACAAATCTATCTGGCACATTTGGTGTTTCAAAAAACAAATAAGCATCCTTGGCTTTCGCAAGGTACGGTTGTCCATCTACCGAAATACGTACACCATGTATTAAACCAGAAACGGCTTCAGAGGTCAATACCCCATCTACCAATACGTAATATTCTTTTTCTATTTGGGAGCTTCTTATGTATTCACTGGCTTTTCCATGGGTTGTAAGCAATAGCAAACCTTCCGATTTCTCATCCAGTCTGCCTATGGCCATCAGGTTTTTAGGAAATGGATAAAGTGAGCCCAAGAGTTTTTTATTTCGTCTTTTGTTCTGATTATTAACAAACTGACTTAAATATCCATAAGGTTTGTAGAGTTTAAAATGGGTATGGATTTTAGAATGGGACATAATATAATAAAATAAGTGAGTGTTTTAAAATGAATTTAGGTTTCAATAATGAATCTTATCAACTGCAAATGTTAAAAAAACTTGAGAATTTTATTCGGTTTAAAGCTACAAAAACTAAGAAAACACCTTATTTTTGCACATTACAAAATTTATGAGCAAGACAGTTACATCTTTAGAATTAGAAGACAGACGTGTAGGGAAGGACCTTTATAGCTATCAAAAAGGAGCTATAGACAAGATTTTTAAATGCTTTGAAGAGGCTCCAGAAGATTACCATTTACTATATCAATTACCAACTGGTGGAGGAAAAACCGTTATATTTTCTGAAATTGTTAGACAATACCTAAAACATCATAAAAAAAAGGTGTTGGTAATGACCCACCGAATTGAGTTATGCCGACAAACATCCAGCATGCTCGAAGAGTTTGGAGTGGTAAATAAAGTGGTAAGCAGTAAGGCTAACCTGGACGACCAAGCACAATACAGTTGTTTTGTGGCCATGGTAGAAACCTTGAACAACCGTTTGCAGGAAGACAAACTGGATATTTCGGATATTGGTTTGGTTATAATAGACGAGGCTCATTACAACTCCTTTACCAAGTTGTTTAAATACTTTGAAAAGTCTTTTATTTTAGGGGTTACGGCCACGCCTTTAAGCTCCAACATCAAACTACCGATGAAAGACAATTACGATGAGTTGATTGTTGGGGAAACCATTGAATCCTTGATTAAAAACAAATTCCTGTCCAAAGCAGACATTTATTCCTATAATGTAGGTTTAACCTCTTTGGTTGTTGGTGCCAATGGTGATTATACCGTTAAGTCTTCTGAAGATTTATACACTAACAACGACATGCTTAGCAAGCTCATGCAAGCCTATGAAGAACGTTCCAAAGGAAAGAAAACCCTTATTTTCAATAATGGGATCAACACCTCCTTGCATGTGTACGATACCTTTCGTGCTGCAGGCTATCCAATTGCGCATTTGGACAATACCAACACCAAAAAAGAACGTCGTAAAATCCTTAAATGGTTCAACCAAACACCTGATGCCATTTTAACATCAGTGAGTATTTTAACCACAGGTTTTGATGAGCCAACCGTAGAGTCCATCATCCTAAATAGAGCCACAAAGTCCTTAACCCTTTATTACCAGATGATAGGTCGTGGATCCCGAATTTTAAAAAACAAAAACACCTTTACGGTTATCGATTTAGGGAACAACCTGCATCGTTTTGGGCCTTGGGGAGCCGATTTGGACTGGCAGCGCATCTTTAAATCCCCTAACTATTACCTGGATAATATTTTAAGTGATGAAGAACTGGAAGATAACTTTAGGTATGAAATGCCGGCCGATTTACGTGCTGAGTTTGGAAATTCTGATGTGGTTTACTTTAATATCAAGGAAACCTATATCAGTGCTGTTAGAAATGGGGAGTCATCCAAAGTGGTTTTGGAACGTTCCATTGAGCATCATGCCAAAATATGTATCGAAAACAGTGAGGATGTTTACGATGCCTTGGACCTTGCCAAAAAACTGGGTGACGATATTGATTATAGAATTCATCGCTATACCAAATGCATCAGTAAAAGCACTTATAATTTTGTGGAATGGTTGAAAGACGATTACAGAAAGAAACTAAGGGCTTACTTAAGAGCGAATTTTGACGAGGTATTTGAAGAAATTCACGGAAAACCTGCAGAAAGCTAACAAACACTTCAGAAGAAAAAACCTCTCTAAATAAGCTTTAGAGAGGTTTTTTTGTGTCAATCCAACTGGATATACGACACTTTTAATAAATATATTTAGTTTTTAATGATTAATTTTTGGGATTGATTTGTTATACGATGTTTTACAAAATAGATTCCATTTTGTAAATCGTTTACAGCTATTGTTTTCATAATATTCGCTTCTACATCAAATGTTTTTACCACTTGCCCCAAAAGGTTGACCACGTAAAAATCTCCTTCTAAAGCCGATTGAATATGAAAACTTCCACTGCTAGGGTTAGGATACATCAAAAATTTGCTAATTGCTTCAGTAGGTTTCACAGACAACGTAGAAACCGTTACACAAGCAGAAGTTTCCGTGCAGGAACCCTGTGTAATTTCAACTTTGTAATCTCCAATTTCAGTGGCTTCAAAACTTTGATTTGTCTCTCCATTCAATAAGGTGTTTGGACATTGATACCATTGATAGGTAGCTCCTTCTTGATTTGCAGTTAATTGTGCACTGTTTTGAGTTATGGTAGTATCAATCATATCAGGTTCTGTAATTGTAAAACTTACAGTGTCGGTACAACCGTTGGCATCTGTAACATAACAGGTTATAAGCCCAGCTGGTAAACCTGTTACAGTATCTGTACCATCACCATTAGGGCTACCCGTCCAATTAAAAGTGTAACTTGTAGTACCACCTGTAACAGAAACAGTTGCTTGTCCGTTACTTTCTCCATAACAGGACACATTGATTTGAGAACTTGCTGAAGCATCGAGTTCTTGTGGTTCCATAATAAAGAAGTTTCTTGATGTGGTACACCCAATATTATCTGTGACAGTCACAGTATAAACACCTGCGGATAGTCCAGTGGCAACACTTCCAGTTCCCCCATAAGGTGCCCAATTATAAGAGTATGGAGTTACACCACCAGATACGGACACAGCTGCTGCACCATCAGCATTCCCATAGCATGTGATATCCGATTTTGAACCAGAAGTTATCATATTGGACAAATTTAAAGATGCTGAATTTGAGATGGAATAACAGGCTGAATCTCCATTTATAATTATACAGCGATAGTTATAACCAGACATATTAGAATTAGTTCCAGAAATGCTTAATGTATTGGTGGTTGCACCTGAATAAATACCAGCATTTGAAATATCGGTAAAACCACTTCCAGAATCTTCTTGCCATTGGTAAGTAGTTGCATTATTTGCATTAACCACAAAAGTAGTATCACCACCAACACATATATAACTGTTTGCAGGATTTGATACTATTGTTGGTAACACACATGATGCTTCCAGCAATCTAAAACTATCAAAAGCTATCTCTTCATTTCCAGCATTGGTAAAACAACGAACCCTCAAATTAAGGGTTGTTCCAGTGCCAGAAATTGTTTTCACAAATGTTGTGAAATTTGTAGTTAAAAGCGCGCCATCACCCACACCATCATTATTGGTGTCTTCAGCTAAGGTTTTGTTGTTTGTTCCACTTGATGTAGTGTTGTTTGAGAAAAAGCGCAGTAACGATTGGTAAGCACCACCATCTATACTATATTCAATAATGAGATAATCGCTATGGCTATGTCCTAAAGTCATATTTTCAAAAGCAGCTGATATGTTATTGGCTGCAAATAAACCTTCAAAGGTAATTTCTGTTTTACCACTGATGTCAATACCTGAATAAGTTATGTTTTGTTCTGCATTACCAGAGCCAAAAACACCATCATGATCTTCGCCTGCCCAAAAACTTGAACCATTTTGTCCAGAATAGCTACCAAAAGATAGATCGATTTGACTATTAGTAGTTCTTTTAAAATACATAGTGGAAGGGTTACCCAAACCAATGTTGTTTGAAGGAGTCCGTACTCCTGAAGATGGAGACCCGGTATCTTCAAAATCGTCCGACCAAAACTCGGTTTGTGAGTAAATTTGTATGTTAGTTATAAACAACATTAAAAGACCTATTAAAGTAATTTTTTTCATATTTATAAATTTTTAATTGACTTACAAAAGTATTTAAAAAACATATAAAATTTACGTATTATCTTACAAAAATATTATTTAATCGATAAAATAGTGTATTTTAACATGTGTAATCTACAATTTTGTCACATTATTATAATGCCACTATATCATTACTCAATTGTAAAAAGTGATAAATGTCAATTTATAATTAACAAATAAATAATATCTTTCTACTTTAAATTTTATAGAGATGAAAAAGATATTATTGCCAACAGACTTTTCTGCAAATTCCTGGGAAGCGACACGTTATGCCTTAAACTTATTTAAAAATGAGCCATGTACCTTTTACATTATGCACTCGCTTGAGCCATTGGTATCCGCACCATCTTCTGTTTCATCCAGAAGAGCCAATGAAGCCATTTTAAATTCTAGAAATAATGAATCTAAAATGGAATTGGAAAAAGAGCTCCAAAAAATTCAAGAACTTCCTAAAAACAGCAATCATGCATTTGAAACGCTACTGGTTCATGATTACTTTTTGGATGCAGTTACCTCTACTGTAAAGAAACTGGGAATCGATATTGTTATTTTAGGGACCAAAGGCGCTAGTGGTATCAAGGAAATGACCATTGGTAGCAACACGGCCAACTTAATCAACAAACAAAGTTGCCCAATTATTGCTGTGCCACAAAATGCCCTTAGCAGTATGGATCTGTCTGAAATTGGTTTTGCAACCGATTTGAGTATAGAAAATTATGGCGACGATCTGGACTTATTAAAAGAAATTGCCATGGCACACAACGCTATCATCTCTGCTGTGCACATCACCAATAAAAGCACAAACCTAAGCCCAGATTTATTGGCCAACAAATTGGCTTTGGAAATGACATTAAAACCAATAAAAATGGATTTTTACTTGATAAACGATGTGCCTGTGGAAGTGGGAACACGTGTATTCAGTGAAAGTAGAAAACTTGGAATGCTCTGTATCATCAATAAGAAACGAAGTTTCTTTGAGAAATTGTTCAATAGAAGCAATAGCAAGTCCATTAGCAGTCATTTGAATGTGCCACTAATTATTTTCAATCATCAAACATAATACAGTTTTAAACAACATATATCTTTAATATATTTCTTAATTGAATTTGGAAGTTGTATGTTTATGAAAACAACAACTTATGAACAAACAGCTTATTTTGGTTAAACGTCCCAAAGGCATACCTGATGCATCAACTTGGACCATGGAAACCAATGCCATTCCAAACATTATGGAAGGCGAGTTTTTAGTGCAGCAGCACTACGTGTCTTTAGATCCTGCCATGCGAGGATGGATGAATGATACTAAATCCTATGTGGAACCCATAGCACTTGGCGATGTTATGCGAGCAGGTTCTATAGGAAAAATCATTGACTCCAAACATCCAGAATTTAAAATAGGGGATACCGTTTCCGGTTGGGGAGGTGTCCAGCAATATGCTGTTGGAACTGGCAAGTCTTGGTATAAAGTAGACACCTCTTTGGCTCCTATGACCACTTATTTAGGAACCTTGGGCATGCCTGGAATGACTGCTTATTTTGGTATTTTGGAAGTGGGGAAAATTAAAGAAGGTGATGTGGTTTTGGTATCTGCTGCTGCTGGTGCTGTTGGAAGTGTTGTTGGACAAATAGCCAAACTTAAAGGTTGTAATGTGGTAGGTATTGCAGGAGGTAAAGACAAATGCAAATACCTTATTGATGACTTAGGTTTTGATGCCGCCATCGATTATAAAGCCACAAATATTTTTGAAGCCGTTAAAGAAACTTGTCCCAAAGGGATTGATGTGTATTTTGATAATGTTGGAGGAGAAATCCTTGAGGCTGCTCTTTCCAAGTTGCGCTTGCACGCCAGGGTTGTAATTTGTGGAGCCATTTCTCAATATAACAACATGGAAGAGGTGCAAGGCCCTAAAAATTACATGTCCTTATTGGTAAATAGGGCAACCATGCAAGGTATGATTGTTATGGATTATGCACCTCAATATGCTCAGGCAGCCAAAGATATGGGACAATGGTTTAAGGAAGGCAAGCTTAAAAGCAAGGAGGCAGTATATGATGGTATAGAGAATTTTCATGAAACGTTTATGCGTTTGTTTTCTGGCGATAAAAAGGGAAAGCTCCTCTTAAAGGTCTTGGAATAAGCCAAACGAAAAAAGACGTTATCCCAATTTAGGAAACGTCTTTTTTTGGACTAATTAATATAATATAAGAGGCTTGTTTTATTCGTTTGAGGCCATTAGGGCAAAAAACTTATTGATGTTTGGTAGGATAATAATACGTGTACGTCTGTTTTTAGCTCGGTTTTCACTGGTGTCATTATCCACTAGAGGTTGGTAAAAACTTCTTCCGGCTGCAATCAGCTTTTCAGGGGCCACACCATAATCCTTTTGCAATTTCTTAACTACGGAAGTGGCACGTAACACACTTAAATCCCAATTGTCTTTTACCGATGCATTGGCTACCATGGTTTTGTTATCTGTATGTCCTTCTACCATCACGTCCAAACTTTCTTCAGAATTGATAACATCCGCTATTTTTTGTAGAATGGCATCGGCTTTACTGCTAATACGATAGCTACCAGAGTTGAACAACATTTTATCTGATATGGAAATCATTACCACAGTTTCGTTAATATCAATAGCAATATCCTCATCTTCATTCATGTTGGAGGTATCCATGGATTGACGCAAATTGTAACCTACAGCCAAGTTCATGGAGTCTTTAAGTGTTTGAGCTTGAGCCAACTCGTTTGGATCGACATGTTGCAATGTGGCTTCCATTTGCTTTCTTACATCATTGGAAATCACTAAGTCGTCGCCAACGGTTACAATCTTGGCATCATTTTCTTCGGTGAGGGAATTTATTTTAGAATTGTAAGTATCTATTCGTGCCTGAATTTCATCAAACTTGGCTTCTAAATCTTCTTTAGCGACTTGGGTTTTCTGTAACTCGCTTCTAATTTCCCCGTTTTCCTGTTCTAAGGCAACGTATTTCTTTTTAGAAACACAGGCTGATAGTAATACTCCGGTTAGTAATAAAATTGAAAGTTTTTTCATAATTATAGTTTAAGTTTTGGGTTTATACTATCTACGCATCCAGACTAGCCTTAGACGTTCCGTGGGGATATTTTATCATTTATTTAACAAAATCCGCTCTAAGCTTTGAACAGCTGCGCTAAGAAGTGTTAAAAAATATTAATTATTTGATTTTTAAATGCTTAAGCCTTATTTTATATTAAAACACAAACATTATGAAACATATATTCACACTTATTTTAATGGTTCTTACAACAACTGTGTTTGCACAGGATCCCATGCTTCAAAAACCTGATAGAAGCCTGCATGAGGAGGTAAAATCACTAAGTTTGGCTTACAATAACGAATTGGCATTAAATACCGATCAGTTAAAGGTTTTTGAAATCAAACTGGAAGAGTTCCTTATAAGAAGGGAAAAAATTGAAAACACATTGGAAGGTAGGGACAAATTGGAAGCCTTGTATCTTTTACAGGATCAGGAAACTGAAGAAATGAAAGACATTTTAACCAGAAACCAGATGCAAGTGTACACACGTGTAAAACCAAGCATTCAACCTATAACTACAGTGGACAAGAAAAGATAAAAAAGCTGTTACCACCAAACCACAAAAACCTTGTCCATACGACCCTTGGGATGCTTTATCCACACCATGGGAGATTGTTGATTTTCAAAATAACCGATCATCTTATCTGAAAAAGCATCCAAGCTAAGCCAAGACACATCAATTTGTGGTTGTAGTAACCAATTGGCCTTTTTGGGGATATAAAATTTGCAATCTTTAAAGTCAATTAAATCCCCTTGTTTTAAATAATAACCCATGATACAAGCAGTATGGATCTCATGCCATTCGGCTTGTTTGTGTTTATAAGGCACAAACAATTGGGCTTTAAACAATACCTGTTGTTTGATGTTTGAGATATCCAACTGATAGGTGTTTAGGTATTTCAAGGTTTCTTGATGGTAGAGCAGTGGTAGTTGTTTGCGTTTTAATTTGTTCAGTTTTTCTACCAAACTATCTTTTCGATTGGGTCCTATCCAATGTTCCAATTCAGAAGAGCCAACAGTTTCATCATATACATAAAACTTATAGATAATTTCCAGGTGAATGGCTTTACCATCCTTCACCAATAAGGCATCTATTTCACCTAAAGTATGTTTTTCTTGCTGTATTTGCAGGTTTTGAGCCACCAAGTTTAGCTGTGGCACTTGCCGTAACTCATGAAACACAAACTGCTCCACACGTTTACCCAAACGGATGCCTTTAGGCAAAGGTTCTGAAAAAGGCATGGATGTTTCTGTTGTAAAAGAGAACTGTTCCAACCCATAAACGGAGTTGTTCCACCACAGTTTTGGGGTGTTTACATAGGCTTCGTATTGTAATTGGACAGCGTTCTTTGGCATGGTGGCAATTTACAAATTCAAAAGTTTAACAGTTCATTTAAATACAAGTTTCCCAAAAGTATTTATTTTTAAGTGCTTTAATAACCAACGCATCAATACCATGACATATTTAAAACTAGCAGCTTTTGTTTTTATCGTGTGTTTGCTATCCTGTAAAACAGATAAAAAAGAGGAACCTGCAATTGCTGAAGCTCCAGAATTTAAAATTGATTACGAAAAATTTACTTTGGATAATGGCCTGGAGGTCATTTTACATGAGGACCACAGCGATCCATTGATTGCGGTGGCTACCATGATGCATGTTGGTTCCAATAGGGAAGAGCCTGGTAAAACAGGTTTTGCACATTTCTTTGAGCATATGAGTTTTAACGATTCCGAAAATGTGCCGGTTGGTGCCAACAGAAAACTCATTCCAGAATGGGGAGGGAGTAGGAATGGTGGTACCTGGAGCGATGGAACCGTGTATTATGAAGTTGTGCCTAAGGATGCTTTTGAAAAAATCCTTTGGATAGATTCCGATCGTTTTGGTTACATGCTCAATACGGTAACAGAAGCTGCATTAGAGCGTGAAAAACAGGTGGTAAAAAACGAAAAAAGACAGCGTGTGGACAATGCTGCCTATGGCTATACCGATGAGATTATACGAAAAAACCTTTATCCAGAAGGCCATCCTTACAGTTGGACCGTAATAGGTGCCTTACCAGATTTGCAGGCAGCAACCATAGACGATGTTAAAACCTTTTATAAAAAATACTATGGTGCCAGTAATGCCACTTTGGTGATAGCTGGGGATATAGATATAGAAGAAACCAAAAAATTGGTAGAGAAGTGGTTTGGCGAAATCCCAAGTGGTCCAGAGGTTGAAAAATTGATAGCCCAACCAGTGTACTTAGGGGAAACCAAAAGTTTGTATTTTGAAGACGACTTTGCCAAGCTCCCAGAATTGCGCATGGTATTTCCAACCGTAGAAGAATATCATAAGGATGTTTATGCCTTAAACATTTTAGGACAATTACTAAGTGGAAGTAAAAAAGCACCTTTATACCAAGTGGTGGTAGAGGAAGCGCAATTGGCACCAGCCATCAGCACTTACCAATCCAGTAATGAAATTGCAGGGGAGTTTATCATTCGGGTTAGGGCCAATGAAAATACCGATTTGGATGCTGTTAAAAAAGCCATTGATGAGGGCTTGCAACGCTTTGAAACCGAAGGTGTGAACCCTAGCGACCTAAAACGTATTAAAGCCGAGCTTGAAACTGGACTGTACCAAGGGGTCAGTACGGTGTTGAACAAAGCATTTCAACTGGCACAAGACAACGAGTTTCGTGGAGACCCTAGCTATATTACACAAACAGCCAAATTGACCAATGCCGTTACGGCCGATGATGTGATGCGTGTGTACAAATTATACCTGAAAGGCAGAAACTATGTTATGACCAGTGTGGTTCCAAAAGGCCAAAAACAATTGGCTATTGAAAATAGTCAAGAAGCCACCGTTTGGAAAGAAGAAGTGGTACAAGGTGTTGCCAACGAAGAGGTAAGCCAAGGGGAAGAGGCTGTTTACGAAAAAACCCCAAGCAAACACGATAGAAGTGAACCTCCTTTTGGGGAATTGCCTCTTTTTAAATCGCCAGAGATATGGGAAAGTTCCTTAAACAATGGATTGAGCATCTATGGTATTGAGAACAAGGAGGTGCCTTTGGTACAATTTGATATCCGTATACCAGGTGGCGAATTATTGGATCCGAAAGGCAAAGAAGGCGTAGCAAACCTGTTTGCCGACTTACTCATGGAAGGTACAGCCACCAAAACCCCTGCCGAATTGGAAGAAGCCATAGGTTTGCTTGGCGCCTCCATTACTATTTATTCCAGTAAGGAAGACCTACATATTGTTGGGTCATGCTTGTCTAAAAACTTTAACGAAACCATGGCCTTGGTAAAAGAGATTATTCTGGAACCTCGTTGGGACGAAAATGAATTCAACAGGTTGAAACAGGCCTTGGAAACCAGCTTAAAAGGGAGAGAGGCCAACCCAAATGCCATTGGCAATTTGGCCTTGCACAAACTGTTATATGGTGAGCAGCATAGGTTTGGAACAGCCGGATCAGGCACCTTGGAAAGCATCAAAAACATTGGTATGGACGACTTAAAAGCCTACTATCAGTATCTGTCACCTAAAGAGGCTGCCTTTCATATAGCTGGTGATATCAGTAAAGCTGAGACAGAACAAGCTTTGGCAGGACTTCAGGACTGGACTGGGGAGCCTGTTGAACTTCCAAAAGAACCCATTGCTGCTTTAGGCAAAAAAGGAACCTTATATTTTATAGATGTACCAGATGCCAAGCAATCGGTAATATATGTTGGAACATTGGCCTTATCCAGTAGCGATGAACAAGCCAATAACCTACAGTATGCCAACGAAATTTTAGGAGGTGGTTCCAGTGGCAGACTGTTTCAAACCCTTCGTATCCAGAAAGGATATACCTATGGGGCCTATTCCAGATTGGCCACCAGTGAAGAAATGGCACCATTTTATGTACAAACCAGCGTTAGGGCCAATGCCACCTTGCAATCTTTGAAGATCATTAAAGACATGTTAAGGGATTATGGCCAAAGCTTTACCGAAACAGAGGTGGACATAACCAAGAACAAAATCCTAAAAGCCAATACCACAGCTTATGAAAGTTTGGGCGCTAAACTGAATATTTTAACCGAGCTAAGTAAATATGATAAAAAAACAAGTTATTTGGTGGACGAGCAGGACGAATTAATAGCCATGAGCTTGGAAGACTATAAAAATATCATCAACAAACACATCAACGAACGGGAGATGATATATGTAGTGGTTGGTGATAAGGCCACACAGTTTTCCGAAGTAAAAAAATTGGGCAAGCCTGTTGTAGAACTGGATATCCATGGAAATCGCTTATAGTGTTCCTTTAAACGGTTTGAGTCAATGTTTTGTTTTGACAAAGGTCTTTGTAAAATTCAATTATCAAAATCCTTAAACACACAAGGACAGATTTCTCGGGATGATGTGGCTCAAGTATTGGTAAGATCTTTACATGAGGCTGCTACCAACAAACAAACCTTTGAAATTATTCAAGGAGACACGCTTATAGGAGAAGCATTTAAGGACATAAAACAATAATGGCGTTTGTAAAACCATATAATACTAAGCAAATGCATTCTTATAAAAAAGAATGCTTTTTAGTTTATAGCTAGTTCTAGGAGGTGGTTTCAAAACATTCTATTTTACATAATATAAATTATAGTACAAATGTATTGTTTGCTGTTTCCGTATAGCTAGGCTATTTTATATAATTGTAGATATGATTGCTTTTAGGCTCATATCGTCAACAATTTTGTAAAAGGAAACCAAAACGCTAACTTTAATGTTTCCGTATAGCTGGGCTATTTTATATAATTGTAGATATGATTGCCTTTAGGCTCATATCGTCAACAATTATGTAAAAGGAAACCAAAACGCTAACTTTAATGTTTCCGTATAGCTGGGCTATTTTATATAATTGTAGATATGATTGCCTTTAGGCTCATATCGTCAACAATTATGTAAAAGGAAACTAAAACGCTAACTTTAATGTTTCCGTATAGCTGGGCTATTTTATATAATTGTAGATATGATTGCCTTTAGGCTCATATCGTCAACAATTTTGTAAAAGGAAACCAAAACGCTAACTTTAATAATTGTTATTCATTCGTTCGTAAGTTTTACATTTATTTAAACTGCTGTATTTTTTTAATATTCAGAACTTGGGTCAATAAAATTTCAAATACGCGATTCTTAGGGATTTGGATTTTAGATATCTTTAGATTTAAAAACAGCGTATTTAATCAATATTTTTTGATTTAAGGTACGCATGTAAATGCTTTGCATTTCTTGTTTCCGTTGGAATATTTGCGTGTTTGTGACAGCTCTAACCCGAGGTTCATACGGCGTAGACCCGAAGTAAACCCGAAGGAAACCCGAAGCAGCTACGGGTGAACCCCCTAGAAAGTCTTTGTTTATAAGGGTTTAAAGCAGTGTGACACACTGCATAACCTTGTTGTTTTTTAGGGAATAATATTGTTTTCCTTCCTGTTTTATGAATTGAATACCGAACCAAACCACTAGTGATGCATGTTTGGAAACTGCTGTTTTTACAGGGGTTTCGAGTGTTATTTGAAGGTTTTTATGTTCTATTTTACATAATAATGGCTGGGTTTTTTGAGTGGTGCCCAAGGCATTGTGTTTTGGTGTTATAGGTCTGTATGCTTTTTGGTTTGGTCGGCATTTGTAACCAGATACCACAGACAAGGCTGCAATAAGTTGGAAATGTGTAGCTGTTTTAGGTATTTTTTTTAGGTTGTTTTTGGAACTTTCTGGGATGTTAAGCGTTATGATCCGTCTGTTTTTTTTACTGGTAATGATTGGTTTTGCTCTATATATATTATCCAAAGCCAGTTTTTTGTTGAATTTGAAACCTATGAGGGCTTGTGGGTTGTTTGCCAAGTTTACTTCCCTTTTTCCAGGGATCCCACTCCCCTCTTGGATGATATTGTAACAGGTGCCTGTAAGGCGACTAGACATTGTGGGGTCCTGAAACTGTTTGGTTGTTTCCAAAATACCGGTTCTGATGGCTTTTGAGAGCTTAGAAGCCCCACCGAACTCTTGGGTGTTTGCCTTAACCGTTTTGAATGCGGGATCGTTGTAGATGCGCTCTCTGGAAGGCCCAGTGGCTTTACGCTTAATGTACATACCCTTAAGTGGGTAGTAACACACCCCGTTTAAGGTACCTTTTAGCTTTATGATCCCTTTTTGTTTAGGCATTTGGTTATTAGGTATTTAGGACAGTCTAAGATAGTAAAAAAAATTAAATGTATAAAAAAAAAGTGGCTTAAGATGTTGTTGGTTAGATGAATAGGATTTTGCTGTTTGATTTTGATTTTTTTAGGAAACATTTTAACTCACTAAGATTGCTTTGAAATCCCTTAAAAAACAGAATTACTAGACCCTTAAAATATACACGCTACACTCACCTATTGTTTTAGCTAAAATTTTATGAGGCCAAGGTTAACATCGGAAATACTATTTTTTCTTAACGCTATGAAATAGTAATTTAAATTATTGAAAACATTTATATTTGATGCCTTTCCACACACATTTATTCATATGATTCCTATTGTTTTTTTAAGGAATTCATGAATCTCCTTCGTCGATTTCACCTCCCTCCTACACTTTGCCTTCGCTCAGTACAGGCTTGTCGCATAAAAAGTGTTTACTCGCAACACTCTATATTAATATATAGGTGCTCGTGAATCTCGCAAACTCGATTTCATTAACATTGTAGAAGAAACTTATGAGAATAAATTTTTTTAAGAAACTAAAGTATTTTCGTATACGTTTCTGTATTCTATTCAAACCTAAAAGTATTATCTACAACATTCTCATCCGAACGTGTTCCAAAGGGATCTATAGAGATGTATTTAGGTAATTGGTTAACAATCAGTTTTATTTCTGTTTCTTCTTTATTGATGGTATGCGATTGATAGTACAGCAGTGCATTATCATCCTTTATTTTGGATTGATGCGTATTAAAAACCCCTATTTTAATAGGCTCATTAATGGGGATTTGTTTAATTTCCCCTGTATCCATAGTTTGAAAACGCTTTGCTTTTACAATCACCGAAACTTCATAGGTTCCCTTTTCCAATGGACGGTAAGACCCTTTATCCAAACTTAAATCGTAGGTAATGACGCGTTTAAACCAATCATCAACCAAAAAATGGTGTTCTTGGGCTGTGACTTTGTAAACCTCGTTTAAAAACTCAATGGTATTGGCTTCCAACTTATTGCTATCTCTGTGTCTGTCCGTTATGGTTTTTATAACTTGATTCAGCTTTTCTTCACCTATCAAATCCCTTAAGGCCAGCAATGTGGTTAACATTTTCCCGTAAGAAATATAGCCTTGTCCTGATACTTTATAGACAGGTGGTTCTATAGTGTTTGCAAACGAACGTCCTGAAAAATACCTGCTTCTGGCATTTTCATTTAATTCATAAATGGCGCTTTTGCCAAACAGTTTTTCCATAACAACGGCTTCTGTATATTTGGCAAATCCTTCAACAAACAAAGAAGCGCCTGCCACTGGTTTTGCTGTTAAGGTGTGCCCCCAATATTGATGTGCTACTTCATGGATGGTTCGTTTTGCCACCAAGTTGAAGGTTTCTGGATGGCTAACATTTTTTAAATACAGCCTATCCTCCACCATGCTGATAACACCTGGATGCGCAAAGCCTCCAAAGGGCCAATGTGCAGGCACTTCTGCGATTCTAACATAATCAAAATTGTAGGCTCCAAAATGTTTCTGGCAATAGTTTAATGTTTCTTTGACACTGTTTTCAATATCTTCGATGTTAAAATCATGATTTGCATCGTAATACTGTTCTATGGAAATGCCGTTGTGCACTACTTGTTTTGTTTTATAGTTTGCTGAAAAATATCCTATGGCTGGCATGATTTTATCTTTTGATTTGTAGTGAAAATAATTCCTGCCGTTTTCAGTCCATTGGTTTAGTAACTGACCCGAACTTATGGCGGTTTGGTCCCTATCGGTTGACATGATGGTTTCGAAAGTTACTTTTTCAAATTTGATGTCTTCCATGACCATATGAGCATCTGAATTGTTTTCTGCTTCACGTTCTGGTAAATTTCGTTTTTTGCGTTCTATATGATTCGTGATTTCCAATCCGGAAGTATAGCCCAAAACAGGTTCGAAATTGCTAAAACGATTGATATACGTCCCATTGTTTACTATGGAAACATCTGTGTCGTACCCTTTTAATTCATGCTTCAGATGATACGAAAGTGCTACCGAATCGTTAGGTTGCAATGGTTTGTTGAACTTAAACAAATAGGTTTGGTAAACACTATCATGAAACACCAGATTGGCATTATCCAAACGAATGCTTTCTAACGGGATCCGTTCTGTAATGAATAATTCTGCTACAGGTGCCTCACTTTTGTTTTTCAACATATTATGCGCTTTAACCGTATAGCGTCGCTCTTTTGGATAGATGGCAACCTCTGTTTTTACAGCCGTACGAACCAAGCTTTCCAAGCTATCATATTTTTTAAATTGTCGTTCATAGTTCTCACGGAAATCCAATTGTTCGCTATGCGTTATATAGTCATTCACAATATTTGTATTGTAAAACACCAAACTTCCAGAGCCCATAAATACTAGTGTAAAACATGCAAAAGCCAATTTTTGCAATTTGGACCAATCCTGTTTTAACTGTTTCCATTTTAGGGAAAAGGTAGCCACTACGCCTCTATGCCATATTTTAAAAGAAATGATGACCAAGAGCAATCCCAAAGCGAACCAATATATAGCGAGGTGATTGAATAAGCTGGAAATGGCATTGAAACCATCCATGTTATTGGACTGTAACCTTGGCAGATACCCTATGCTTGTTAATGGATGCTCCAGACCTATTAGGTTGGATTTAAAACTTAAAAGCACCATGAGTCCGAAGATACCCATACCTAGGTATTTATTTTTAACCAAGCTATTGACAAACAAGGCTATCATGCAGAATACCATTAACTGAAGGCCGTAATGATAATACAGGGAAGCATATAAACCGAATTCGAAATTTGAATAACCCAAACTGATTTGGAATGCCAGACACATTACAATCCCTGTTGTTATTAAGATAATAGGTAACAATAATAAGGCAGCAAACTTTGAAAGAAAGAACACTCCATTTTTTGCTGGAGTGGCATCAATAATGCTATTAAAATTTAAGCTACGCTCCCGCCATACAATTTCTGAACAATAGAATATGATTACTATTAGGCTAAAAATGCTTAAGGGATCCACAATTAAGTTTATAAGTTGATTGGTAAACGGATATATGGGTACACCATATTCACCACCACTAACAACCGTTGCATATAATTCCGAAAAAACAATACAAAGCCACATAATGAGCACGGCAATAAATGGCAAGCTTCTAAAAACATGTTTTAATTCCATTTTTAACAAGGATAAAAAAGCCAAACTTTGCCCTTTAAAATGATAGTATGTCTTGACTGTTTTATATGCTACTGGCCGTTGTTCTTCATTTTTAATGCTAGGTTCTTTTTTAACTTTTTTAGTCAGTTTTCTAAATGAAAACAATTGATAGGTAGCCCAAAGCACTACCAAGGCAACAAGCATCCAAACAACCCTGTTTAAAAGAAACAAGCCTGAAAAAGACAGTAACTGTGTGTTTTTTTGAAATGGTGTCCAATACTGTGTTTGCTCGAAAAACGCAGCAATCCCAAAAGGGTCTGCTACAGCAGCCATAGCCATGCTTTCTGGGGAAGCTGGAACTGCTTGTGCCAGTAATGGTGAATTTAAAAAGATGGAACTCACAAAATAGAGTGTGTAAACAAACACAGCACTCACATAGGTTGCCGTACTGTTTTTGGTTAGCGTACACACAGAAAATATAATGGACGAACAGATAAAAATGTTAGGAATTACCATATACAGAAAGGGCTGTACATAGGTTAACCAATTAAAATCCGCTATGCGTTCTGCATCTAAATTAGACAAATGTAGCCCTAAACAATACCCTAACAGAAAAGGCGCAAAAGCCAGAACACTAAACATGAATGTACCTAAAAAACGACTCCAAAAATAATGGCTTTTTTTAATGGACGAGCTATATATTAAAGGCTCCATTTGGTGCTGTTTGTCCCGAAGCATGGCACTTACAGCAAAAAACATTATGATAAAAACACTGCCTAAAGTAAAAAGACTGGTATAAAAATACACTTGAAAGGGCGCATTAAAATGAATACCAGTTGGTGCATGACCTTGACGGCCAACAAACACGCCCAATGCTAAAAATAAGAGTGTAAATATGGGGAATGCGCGTTGTTTTAATTGATAAAAAGCTTCGAATTGTACTATTTTTTTAAACATGGTTTAGCCTTTTAAATTGTTGTGATTATACAATGTGGTGAAATAATAATCTTCTAGATTTGGTATGATAGGCTCAAACCCAATTTCTGGTTGCTGTTCAGACCATACACGGATTTGTGTTTCTCCAGACACTAGCTTTATTGAGATTACATCAAACGTTTTTTGGTAGCTGTCAACGTCTTTTTTAGGAATTATTTTGGTCCAGATCTTGCCTTCAATATGTTTAACCAAATCCGTAGGATTTCCTTGGGATATAATTTCACCATCAGCAAGTATGGCCATTTTTGGACAAAGGTTTTTTACATCTTCTACAATATGTGTGGAAAGAATAACAATAACGTTTTCGCCTATTTCACTCAATAAGTTTAAAAAGCGATTGCTTTCTTCTGGATCCAGTCCTGCTGTGGGTTCATCCACAATAATCAATTGTGGATTGGCCAGTAAGGCTTGTGCGATACCAAAACGTTGGCGCATACCACCGGAAAATGTATGGACGGCTTTTTTTCTGTGTTGGTATAAATTCACTTGTTGTAAAAGTGCCGTGACTTGTGCGTTTCGTTCTTTATGATTGATGATGCCTTTTAAAACCGCCAAATGGTTCAATAATTTTTCAGCAGATATTTTTGGATACACCCCAAACTCTTGAGGCAAATATCCAAGCTGCTTTCTTATCTCATGAGGGTGTTTAACCACATCTATATTGTTAAATAAAACACTTCCTGAAGAGGGTTCCTGTAAAGAAGCAATGGTGCGCATGAGTGATGATTTTCCTGCGCCATTGGAGCCCAACAAACCAAACATGCCATTGGTGATTTCCAAAGTAATTCCGTTTAATGCTTTGACACCATTGGGATAGGTCTTGGTAAGATTATTAATTTGTAAGGTATTCATTGTCTGTTTGTTTTTTAATTGGATGTAAACGTTATCACAAACATACAGACCTGATTTAGGTTCTTAAAGTATAGATGACAAATCAAATTATAATGCTGTTATACACTATGCAAACCTCTATAAATGGGGTTCATATAAAAAAAGAACACGTTTATATTAAAAAGTATGGTGTTGGTACAAATAGTTGTGAAGACGGGATAACATAAGTATTTTTGACCTATGTTTCAGTTTATAAAAAAATACAAAGCCTTTCTTGTTGGGTTGTTGCTTATAGTTCCCATATTTTATATGTTGGATTATATTGGGTTTCTTCTTCTGCCTGAAAACCAAACCCTTGAGATTGTTCTTTATGCCATATTTTGGGGTATTATCCTGGCTTTGCCCTTTCATTATTATACCTACCTAAAGGAAAAAAAGAAAACGGTTTTTAGGGTTTTAGGTTTAGTAGCACTCTTTTTTATTGCGCTAGTAATAGATAGCTCCATGAAGGTTCCAGACAACCCCATAACCTTTAGCTTATTAATAGGATTCTGGATTGGTCTTGCCTATGTTTTAATCCCGACATTCATTAAAAAATACTGGACATTAATAGCCTTTATTTACACGCCGTTATTTTTGTATTTTTTGTATTTGAGATTGTTTTCTGGCGATTTGGAAACCTATTTGAAAATTAAAGAAGAGCTTCCGTTTTTTATCTTCTTTTTACCCATACCTGTGTTGTTCTTGGTTTGGGTTTTTGAACAATGGAAATGGGTTCAAAACTTAAAAGCAGAAAAATCCAAAACAGAATTGTCCTTATTGCGCAGTCAGATAAATCCCCATTTTTTCTTTAACACCTTGAATAATCTGTATGCTTTAACCATTAAAAACTCCAAACAAGCACCAGATGTTATCTTGAAATTATCTGATATGATGCGTTATACCATTTACGAAGGTGAAAAAGAAACCGTAAAACTGGGTGATGAAATTGAATACCTTAAAAACTATATGGAGCTGCACAAAATTCGGTATAAAAAATCTGTGGACCTGTCCTTTAAGCATGATGTCAATCCCAATTTGCAAATAGCCCCTTTACTATTCATCATTCTATTGGAAAACGCCTTTAAACATGGTGTTGAAACGCTTTCCGAAAATGCATTCATACATATACACCTGTATGAAGATGCAGACAGTATCTATTTTAACATTGAAAATAATTTCGATTCCAAAGAGATGAGTCAGACAAAAGGCATCGGGCTCGCCAACCTAAAACGCAGATTGTCCTTACTTTACCCCAAAAAGCACGAGCTCAATAGTTATATTGAAGGTACTATTTATAAATCCACTTTAAAAATTTCCAAACATGCTTAAATACATAATTATAGATGATGAGCCTTTAGCGCATGAAATTATTGAAGAATTTTGTAGTATGCTACCACATTTACAATTGGAAAAGCATTGTTATAATACCATGGAAGCCATGCAGTTTTTAAACGAAAACACTGTGGATTTTATGTTTTTGGATATTAATATGCCAAAACTTAAAGGCCTCGATTTTTTAAAAACGCTTACAAATCCTCCCAAAACCATTATTACCACAGCTTATAAGGAACATGCCATTGAAGGGTTTGAGTTAAACGTTGTAGATTATATTTTAAAGCCGTTTAGCTTTGATCGATTAGTGACAGCTGTAAATAAAGTATCAAATACTATTCAAACCCCAAAATTGGTACGTGAAGACGTTTCAACTTCTGAAACCAGCCCTAAACAATTCTTTGTAAAAGGTGACAAAAAGCAGCACCAAATAGCTATAAACAACTTGTTGTACATTGAAGCTTATGGCAACTACACCAAACTGTTTTTAGAAGATGACATGATTGTAAGCCATGAAAAAATATCGTATTATGAAACCTTGCTAGAGGCTTCCAACTTTTTAAGGGTTCACAAATCGTTTTTGGTTTCCATTGGCAAAATTAAGTTCATTGAAGGCAATCGTATTGTAATCAACGACCATAAAATACCCATAGGTCAAACCTACAAAAGCCGGATCAATAAACTATATGGCAGTTAATTGGCATGCCACATAAGCTGTGCTTCCCTCCTACACTTCGCCTTCGCTCAGCACTGGATAATCGTATAAAACAACTCTACTTGTGAGAAATAAGGGCTCGTGAATCTTGTACCGCAATGGCCAGGTTTATAATTTCAACTAATTATTTATTCGTCCTGTTTTTTTTGTCTTTTCCAAATAAAATAAAGAACGATAATTATTATGGGTAAAATAACAAAAACAATCAAATCAAACGGTCTGGTTAAATCCACGATACCACTGTCCCTTGGGTTTTGTGAATAGGTGGATTTTTGTATCATCAAGAAGTATAAAGTGTTTTGCATGTTGTTTTTTTATGTTGATTGCTTAAATTACAAAATTTCAAATGGAATTTCAGATTATTGGCTTATTGTTTTTTGCTCAATTCATCCACATGCATCATATAGGTAGCAATGGCATCCAGTTCTTCATCGGTTATTTTCTTTAAAAACCCATCAATATTGTCTTGCATAATGGCCACTTGACTGGCAGTGGTATCCACTATTGGTTTGGCATGACCTTTTAAAAAGGCAACAATATCGGCATCATGGGCTTTGTATACCTGCATGATTTCAACCACCGAAGGCGCAATTGCGACCTTTACTGCCCGTGGGCCACCGCTATACTGGCAAGAGCAAATCAAAAAACAGTTGAACAGACCTATATAAAAAACGTGAATCCCGACGTAACGGGACCCCTATGGCCAAAACTGAAGAAAACGGCCTGACAAGGCTGAAAAATAGCCAAGAGAGACTACAAAGCGCACTGTGCGCTTTGATGCCTTGGCAAAAACACAGAAAAACGATCCTAAATCAGGGAAAACCGACTCCTGAAAATCCATCCCAGACCAGACCAATCCCCATAGTGGCAAACCAACTAGCTCCGGTTTCCGACTTGGCGGACAGGCAGTCAACACGGCATTCCCCCTCGGAGGGGCAGGCATGTTGGGTTCCCGAAGGGTCGGGACAGGCTGTACCGACCACTCGAATGCTTAGTTATTGCCAGTAGTATTTATTCCATTCGATTCATTTCAGTCGCTCCTTGCATTGCTCCAATTGATTCAAAAACTTCTTCTTGGTCTTGTTTTTCAGTCCAACCCATTTTTGATAGTTCGTCTCTGACTTGGTTTTCTGTTTTTTCCTTTACAAAGTGGTAATATGCGAAATCCACGACTTCCATTGGTACTCTTTCAAGTGAATAAGATATTAGACTTGAGGAAAGTCTTAAAACACCAATAAAATAAGTAATTACTAATTGTAAACCCCAACTGATTAATAATCCTACCCAACCTGTATTTAGTTTTTTAATTGTTAGTCCTGCTTCAAATCTAGCTTGCATAAATTTCCAAAAACTAAAAGGTTGAAAGTTGTTTTCATTTAGTATTATTTGGTACTGAAAATATTGATTTGAAATATATGTTATCAAAATCATTCCTATTAGCAGATAATGCAAATGGTCATAAAAAGTGTAATTACTTATTTTAATAAGTTGTTTTAGTACAAATCCCATAACAATTGCTACTCCTAACTCAAAAAGACCAATTATATAAATCCCTTTTACAGATAGAAATGCAACAATAAAACCTAATAATAGTGCAGTAATTATTCCACCAACAATTGGAATCCAAAATTGTGGCTCTTTTCTAATTTTTGGTTGTGGTAAACTTTCGGGTATTACATAGTCATCCCAATTATTTTTCTTCTCTACTTCTTTTTCAAGTTCAGCTAAAGTTTCTCGGTCAAATTCTTTTTCGGTGTTTTGAAATGCGTAAGTAAATAATTTTACTCTTTTAGAATTTCTTCCATTATCCCACATTTCGTTTCCAAGAGAAACACTTTTAATTGTCAATTTACCGTAATCGAAAGTAACAGAGATTTTTTCAGTCCAACGATTCCAGTCACCTTTTCGTTTAGCTTCAGCATTTTTTTCATCTTGGTAGACTAAATCCCAACCTAACTTTTCAAAAGTTTGAATAACAATCGGAATAATTACAGTTTTGTTTAAATCTGTTCTTATTTCTTCTTCAAATTTTGGTGTCCAATTAAAGCTATGCTTCTTCTTTATTGTGGATTCGTATTTCTTTAGTTCTTCGGTCATTTTATATTACTGGCAACGTGTTTGGCTATGGTTTCGTTGCGTGAAAATCCGCGAGGATTTTCCGCCGTAAACCGAAGATAGCAAATTTGCGAGGACTTTCCGAGAGGAAAGTCAGAAGCAATGAACTATAGCCGATGTTGAACTAAACCTAAAGGTAGCTTCACGAGACAGTTACGTCACGATTCACTACCTTTAGGGTAGAATCAATATAATACTCAATATTATGAAAAAAAAATGACACCCTTATCCAAAGGGCCATTAAAACAGGGGCCACCAATCCAAAACACAGGAAAAACCAAGGCCTGAAGACCCATCCTAAACCAGACCAATCTCCATAGTGGTAAACCAACTAGCTCCGGTTTCCGACTTGGCGGACAGGCAGTCAACACGGCATTCCCCCTCGGAGGGGCAGGCATGTTGGGTTCCCGAAGGGTCGGGACAGGCTGTACCGACCACACGAATGCTTAGTTATTGCCCACAGTTTTTATTCCATTTCTAATTTAATTTTAATTTCAATATCCTTGTCTACTAGTGTTTTATCAGCAAAATTCCCCTCATAGGCAATGTTCCATTGAAATCTGTCAAACGTAAATTTTGTTTGAAAAAATTTCCCTTGATATTTTGCTCCAAACTCAATATTTTTTGTAATATCTTTTAAAGTCAAATTTCCAGAAACAAGTAAACTGTCTGAAGTTATTTGTTTGACGCTTGTTATATGAAATTCGGATGTCGTAAACTTTTCAACATCAAAAAAATCCGAACTTTTTAAATGGTTATTCAAGTTATTCTTCGGCACAGGTTCGTGTTCTGGAATATCTGTAACTCCAATTGTTGACATATCTACAACAAAATTGCCATTTACTAATTGGTTGTTTTCAGTAATTAAGTAGCCACTTTTCAATTTAATTTCTCCTTCGTGTTTTCCTGCTCCACGCATTTTAGTTCCTTTCCAATGAATATTGGATTTTGAAAGGTCAATTCTAATTGTATCACCTATTTTTTCACTTTCAACCTCTGTGTTTTTTTCTGATATTGTTGCTTTTTGAGCATCTGAATTATGTTTGCCAATGCAAGAACTTAACAATATGAAAAGTGTAATTATTAAAAAATGTCTATTCATAGTTTGGAATATTTAAGCCTAATATGATATCACGACTAACAGTCAGAATACCATCTTTAAGTATTGGTTGCACAATTCCCGAACCACTGCGATTTTCTAATTCTTCCTTTTCCTTTTGAGTTAACATAGGGTCGTCATCAAAGACAAATTCGTCAATATAGTATTCGTTTTTATTGGGTTCTTTTACGGTGATGTGTATGTGTTCTGGTTCTATTCCACTTGGATAGGATGCAGGTCTAAAAGTGTAAAATGTATACTTGCCTAATTTGTCTGTTTTTATCCATCCACGAATATATCCGTGTCGTTTTGCCCAACCTTTTTCGTCTCCTTTAGTAGCATAAATTCCTTTTCTGTCGGTTTGATAGATGTAGAGAATAACATTTTCAGCTGGCGTTTTTCCGTCCTTTTCAAAAACAGTTCCAGTTAGTTTCAATTTGGGTTCGTTTTTCTCAAAATCAGGAAGTGTGTCAGTTGATGTTAGTTTTAGGTTCCCATATTCATAAATTGCCTCACAACCTTCGCAAGGTCCACCAACTAATTTATTCGTATCAGTTTTCTTGGTTTGTGATTCGCAAGAGGTAACTGTCAGCAATAAAATCAGTATGAAATTTAATGTTCTCATTGTTTTTTAAATTGTGGGCAACGTGTTTGTGTATGATTAGTGGCGTGTTTAAGCACCTAATTTAATAAATAAAAACCTAATAGAAAATCCGCGAGGATTTTCGTAAGTAAGCTAAAACTAGCCATTAATTATACACGGCTTAAGTTTACAATTCATTAAATTTATTAGATAATCAGAAAGCACAAAAGAGAGAATTAAGGTTAGTATACACGGTGAAGCCTAGACTTCGACAACATTGATAATCCTCTCTCT
>Ga0209475_10001321_pt1 | contig 32378 bp, 27 predicted proteins | sample tdDd471_FD_187128 | JGI IMG/M metagenome (GOLD analysis project Ga0209475, IMG submission 187128) | Marine sediment microbial communities from the Atlantic coast under amendment with organic carbon and nitrate - tdDd47.1 (SPAdes)... | ecosystem: Environmental > Aquatic > Marine > Coastal >... | reverse complement strand
AGCTCATGATTGCCACTCACCAGCATAAAATCCCGTGAATAGCTGTGCTGTTCAAGAAAGCTGCGGCGAGCGAGCAACAACAAGGTGTCACCGGGTTTGAGTTTAATATCCCCAATTTTCTGCCTGATACGGTGACCTTCACGCAAAACGGCAATAATTGCCGCGTTATATCGTTTGCGAAAGTTTCCCTCTCGTATCCGTGTATTGATTAAAGGGTGGTTATTGCCAATAACCGCTTCGACCAGGTTTGCCCTGCCAGAGCTGTCTTGCAATTTGAATACCTGATCCTCGGCAACAATCAGCCCATCAATCGCCAGAAGATCCGATATCGATTGGATTTCTCCCGTAAAGACTAATCGATCACCCGCATCCAGGAGGGTTTTCGGGCCGACAGCCGCAAGTACCAGATCTCTGCGAATTATTTCAATCAGAAACAATCCTTTTAAATGGCGAAGTTTGGCTTCTTCAATTGTTTTGCCCGTCAGCGGACTTTCATTGGTGACCAGCATTTCAACGGTATATTCTCTCGTGTTTTCAATTTCAGCAGTGGTATCGTGTGATTCGCCTAATATTCTCCGAGAAAAGAGAACCAGATAAATAAGCCCAACCAGTGTCAGAGGTATACCGACTAAGCTGATATCAAAAAATCCGAAATCCTGCGCTTTGCCGTCTCCCTGAATAAAGCCGTATACCAAAAGATTTGTGCTCGTCCCAATCAACGTGCAGGTGCCACCCAAAATTGCCGCATAGCTCAGTGGTAACAAAAATAGCCGCTTTTGCCAGTTATTGTCCTGACACCACTTGCTAATACCCGGTAATAATGCTGCTACTATCGGTGTGTTATTCAACATGGAACTCAAGCAGGCAACCGGCAGCGTGATACGAAGCTGAGCACTCGCATAGTGATGCGCGTTTGTGAGCATAGACCGAAGCAAAGGTTGAATCAGCCCTGTTTCTTTAATGGCAGCAGCAAGTACATAGAGACTTGCAACGGTGAGAAATCCGGGATTTGAAAACCCTGAAAACGCCCCTTCGACGGAGACCAATCCAAAAATTAATAAACCGATCAAGCCTGAACCAAAAACCAGTTCAGGCTCTTTTTTTGAAAGGAGCAAAATGAGAAAGCAGCTAATGACAACGACAATGACAATTAGCGCGGTATTTTCTTCCATGAGAACCCTGGGTTAGAAGTTAGGAGCTAAGAGTTAGTTACTCCTAGCTCTAAGCTCATAGCTAGTGACTACTTAATATAACCCATATTTTCAAGTTTCAGAATAATACGTTGTGCCGCCTCATCTGGCGTACAATCAACCGTATCAATCCTTAACTCTGGCGTCTCTGGCGCTTCATATGGGTCGCTGATACCTGTAAATTCCTTAATAATACCTTCACGCGCTTTGGCATATAGGCCTTTACGGTCACGCGATTCACACACTTCCAGACTGGTCGCTACATGAATTTCAATAAAGCCACCCAGTGGTTCGATCATTTCGCGAACAGTACGTCGAGTCGCGACGTAAGGTGCGATAGGCGCGCAAATCGCAATACCGCCGTTTTTGGTAATCTCACTGGCCACATATCCGATGCGTTGAATATTGAGGTTTCGGTGTTCCTTTGAAAACCCAAGTTCGCTCGATAAATGTTTTCGAACGACATCGCCGTCTAACAAAGTAATTGAACGGTCTCCCATTTCCATTAACTTGGTTAATAACGCATTAGCAATGGTTGATTTACCTGAACCAGAAAGTCCGGTAAAGAATACCGTTAACCCTTGTTTATGGCGGGCTGGATAGCGTTTGCGCAACTCGGCAACAACTTCTGGATAGGAAAACCACTCTGGAATATCGAGTCCTTCTGAAAGTCGACGGCGGAATTCTGTACCCGAAATATTAAGTACCGTATCACCCTTTTGAACCGCATCAATCGGTTCATATTCAGCTTTTTCTTCCACATAAACCATCATCTGGAAAGGGACCATCTCAATTCCCAACTCATCTTTAAATTGATTCATCAGGTCTTGTGCGTCGTATGGGCCATAGAAATCTTCGCCTTGAGAATTCTTACCCGGACCCGCATGGTCACGACCAACGATAAAATGGGTACAACCATAGTTTTTACGAATAATGGCATGCCATACGGCTTCACGAGGACCGCCCATGCGCATTGCCAATGGCAATAAGCTCAACATCGTGGTTTGTTCAGGATACTTTTTCACTATGTGCTCATAACAACGAACACGTGAAAAGTGATCGATATCGCCAGGTTTGGTCATACCGACAACAGGTTGAATTAACAAGTTAGCTTCTACTTGTTTTGCGGCCCGGAAAGTTAATTCCTGATGAGCCCGGTGCATCGGATTACGAGTCTGGAATGCGACAACTTTGTTCCAGCCCCATTTATGGAATTTGTTTTGAATTTCTGCTGGCGTATCTCGTAGCGTTTTAAAATCGTAGTGACTCGGATCAGACAAGCCTTTCAGCTTACCGCCCAAATAAACTTCACCGGCCTGATTGTGCAAATAATGTACGGCAGGATGGGCATCATCGTTGGCACCAAAAACTTTCTCGGCTTCTTCTTCTTTATTAGGCGCCCAGCTGTCTGACACTTCCAAAATGGCAATAATCACACCTTCTTCATCGCGAAGTGCAATTTCTTCGCCGACTTTAACTTGCTCTGCAAAGTCTTTGCTTACGTCAAGTGTGATAGGCATCGTCCACAATGTACCATCCACCAAGCGCATATTGTCTAACACTGACTGGTAATCGGCTTGTGTCATAAACCCTTCAAGGGGAGAGAATCCGCCGTTGAGAAGGAGTTCTATATCACAGAACTGACGATGGGTTAAATCCCACGATTGCAGATTCGTAGCGCTTTCCTTTGCCTTTTGAGACTCTTCAAGTGACAGATAAAGGTCTTTTAATTCTCCGCCATGAGCTCGATATTCTATTTGCATTTCCTTGATACCCGTAAGAAAAATAAAAATGGTTACAAAACGGCCGGCATTCTATCATATTAATAGTTGCGATCACGTTATTTTTTCAATATTTTAAGGGAATGTGGTCATAACCAGATGAATCAGATAAACTTCATCTCCGTTCCAAAAAACTTATCGAAACATGATTAAACATCTAGTCCGCCAAAATTCTTTCGAGCTCTTTTGGAAGTTCTCATTTTGCGCAGTTTTGTCGATTTTATTATTTCTAACTCTAATCTCTTCTCCACCAAATCCTATCGAATTTCACCAAATTGACAAAGTTTACCATTTGATGGCTTTTGCAGGTTTTACCTTGGTATTTTGCATGGCTTTTCTAAAACTCAATAGATTGGCAATATTCACCTTTTCTGCATTACTCGGTGTAACAATTGAAGTCATCCAATTCTATCTACCTAGCAGAGGATTTAGCGTTGGAGATATGATTGCTGATGTCGTTGGGGTCTTATTCGGGTTGTTTGTAGCGAAGATTTTGCTCAAGGACAAGCGCTAGATTCGAAGTTTTTCTCTAGAACTTCGAACCTCGTAGCTCGTAACTCGTAGCTAGCAACCCATTACTCATCACTCGATTTTAAACTTCTTTTTTACATTTTCTTACTGACTAAGTAACCAAAGTTACAGTATTATAGCGCCTGCGCATACCAGTACAAATTAGTGAAAGGAATAACCTTGTTTGATTCAGTCAAAAAAATAATCACCATTTTCTTGGGTTTAATGATTTGTGGGACAATTTCAGCTGCGCCTAATGCGCACTATTTACCATTAAAATCCGATCCGTTAATTGAACTGGAACTTGAAAGACTTGCTACGCTAGCGAAAATGCCGGTGATGTCAAAACCGTATCATTTAGCAACTGTTCAGGATTATTTAGAGAAAATTAAAACGGACTACCCCGAACTATATCGTCGCATTAATTCCTATATTAGCCGCTATAGACAAAAGTCAAATATCACATCTTTTGGTATTGAAGCATCATATAGCGATTTTGAGCATAAGAATATTCCCAATCAGCGAGGTCAAACCTCTGCAAGCAACTTTAAAGGAGAAGTTGCCGGATATTGGAAATTGAGTGACAACATTAACTTGTCAGCCGGTGGGATTGTTTATGATGGGAGCGATGGGATAATTCCCAACCATACTTATCTGTCTTATGTGCATGATTATTTTCAGATTGACGTTGGATATAAGGAAGTATGGTTATCACCACTTCAAGAAAGTGCAATGTTGCAGTCTACTAATGCGAAACCAATAGCAAATTTTTCAATAAATAATCCGGTGCCAATAACAGATTTTAATCTCAATTACAGCCTAGCTTTTGGAAAGTTGGAGAAAATGGATGGTATTTTATTTGAAGGTACTAGAAGCTCCGGAACTCCTGGTTTCTTATCAATGCACGTTAGTTTTCAACCGACAAACAATTGGACAATTGGCGCAAGTAGAACAATGCAATTTGGAGGTGGACAAAGACCTGTTGATTTTGGTGTATTGTGGGACGCAATTTTTAATCCAATTGAAAGTGACAATTGTGGAGGCCAAACTAAGTGCAATGAGTCAGGAAACCAACAAGCGGCAATTTCTACTAAACTTGACCTATATTTAGGAACTCCTCTCAGCATTTACTATGAATTAGCAGGCGAAGACTCTGGAGGTTTTCGATGGTATTCACTCGGAAATCGCTCATACAATTTAGGTGTTTTTTTTCCTTACATGACAGAAAAATCTTCAGTCTATTTCGAAATACAATCAACAAGAATTGGTTGGTATACTCATCACTTGTATGAAGAAGGATATCGCAATGAGGGAGACACCATAGGACATTGGTGGGGCGATGAAAAGTTATCAAATGACGGAATTGGAGCAGAAATCGCTAACGTAAGATTCAATTATGAATTATCAGATTCATTTCATTTTGACTTTAAGTATTCAACTTTAAAAAATGTGGACACTACTGGGGATAATCAATTTGACGAGTCACTTTATAAACGAAGTAATGAATTAACAATTGGCCTTAGTCAGATTGGAAACAATAATATTTGGCGCTATGAGTTTTATACCGGAAATGACATGTTTGGAGAAGATTTCACGCGTGTAAGTGTTAAATATTCTTGGCAGTAAAACTTGCGGAGCAAAGGAGCTAGATTAGAGGAGCTAGGAGCGAAAAAATAAGAATTCGCTTCTGGCTACGAGCTACGAGCTACGAGCTACGAGCTACGAGCTACGAGCCAGAATAATGTGAAAGCAAGAAATTGTGCAGTCAACTCTAGCTACTAGTTTCTTGCTACTCAAATCAATTAGTGCTTTTCAATTTTAGGGCGGTTAATTTGCGCGACTTCGACCATGGTTTCCAGTCGCACAAGCCGCTTATCAATATCGAATGTTCTTTCAGATAATTTTTCTGTGGTTGTATTTAAGCGCTTAACTTCTTCGGTAAGTTTTAGAGTATCGAGCAGAATATCTTTCCAACTAGCCATTAACTTGGTTTTCCTTTTCCAATATATCTAACTTTTTTAACGTATTATTAACTTTTTGATTTGAACGAATAGTAGAGTCAATTGCATCTTTTAATCGACTGGAAACAAGCTCCATCAACTCTTCAGCTTCCATATTACCGGCTCTGTGAGGATCATAAGCATCAATCGCTAACCGAACTATTTCGGCCGCCGATGTCTTTTTTTCTTTTGCCAGTTCTTCGAGCTTTTTAACATTATTCACCGAAACTAAAAACTGTTTTCTCACTAAGCTATCGTTATCGTGTGCCGCTTGCATAAGAATCGCTCCCAAAATCAGAGTATTTTACTAATTAATTCATATAAATCAGTATACACATACACAACAGGATACACAACATCAAAAAAAACAGTAGCTAGTAATTAGTATCGAGTAGCTAGAAATGGAATAGCTCCTAACTTATTGATTTTATGGCCATTTCGTTAAGCTCAATACATACTCTTTAGCCTAAAAAGCTTTTCGCTCCCCGCTCCTAGAACCTAGCTCCTAATCCCCCTATAGCTCCTAAACCCTACCGTAATTATCTTCAAGGCGGACAATATCATCTTCACCAAAGTAAGAACCAGTCTGAACCTCAATGAGTTCGAGTGGATGTGCCCCAGGATTTTCTAGCGCATGTACTGTTCCAATGGGTATATATTTAGACTCGTTTTGAGAAACATTAAACGTCTTATTATCGATGGTAACCTTCGCTGTTCCAGAAACAATTACCCAATGTTCTGCTCGGAATTGATGTTTTTGAAGACTAACTTTCTCACCCGGATTTACCTTTACCCTTTTAACTTGATATTGTTCTCCGACATCAATAACATCAAATTTCCCCCAAGGCCGATGCACTTCTCTATGTATTTTCCATTCTTCGCGGTTCGATGATCGAAGTTTCTCTACTATAGTTTTAACACTTTGCACTTTATTTCTATCAGCGACTAAAAGTGTGTCTTTAGTATCTACCACCACAATATTATTTAACCCTAAAACAGAAACCAGGCGATTCTCAGAATGAATCAAACAATCTCGCGAATCTTCGATTAATGCATCTCCAGTTATACTGTTTCCATTATTATCCTTGTTACTGATATCCCAAATGGCGGACCAAGATCCGATATCACTCCATCCTGCATCTAATGGGACAACAACGGCATTATCCGACTTTTCCATTACCGCATAATCTATGGATTCAGAAGGTGATGTTTCAAAAGCTGTTTCTTCCACTCGAATAAAATCGAGATCAATTCGAGCATTTTGATAGCTATCTTCACAGGCTTTAAATATATCTGGAGCAAATCGGTTCAGTTCTTTCAAATATTGACTGGCCTTAAAGCAGAACATTCCACTATTCCATAAATATCCTTCAGACTCGATATATAATTCAGCCGTCTTAAGATTAGGTTTCTCTACAAATTTGCTAACGATGAAACCAGTATTTTCTAAATCTTCCCCTTTTTGGATATATCCATACCCCGTTTCAGGAGAGGTTGGCACAATACCAAAAGTGACTAATTTATCTTGTTGCGCTAACTTCCTGGCAACAACAGTTGCTTTTTCAAATTCCGACAAGTTTGAAATAAAATGATCAGCCGCTAAAACTAATAAGGTTGGGTCGTCGCCGGAGACCTGGCTTTTTAAAGCCGCAAGCGCTATTGCTGGAGCCGTATTCCTTCCATTCGGTTCAAGAATAATTTCACACGCTTGACCAATTTCTCGCATTTGTTCTGCAACCAGAAATCGATGCTCATTATTACAGATGATTAAAGGATTACAGGTTTCAAGATTTCTTAATCGCAAAACGGTATCTTGCAACATTGTATTTTCACCAACAATGTTCAGAAATTGTTTTGGGTGTAAAGCCCTCGACAATGGCCAAAGTCTCGTCCCCGATCCTCCAGCCAATATAACAGGTAAAATTATTTCGTTCTTTCCGTCCACTCGCTACTCGCTACTCGCTACTCGCTACTAAACTTTATAGTAAGATCTATACCATTCCACAAACTTATTAATTCCTTCCTGAACAGGCGTACTTGGTTTAAAACCAACTTCTTTCTCAAGCTCCGAACAATCAGCATACGTAGACAACACATCACCTGGTTGCATAGGTAGAAAGTTTTTCTCTGCCTTTTTACCAACGGCTTTCTCAATCGCTTCAATAAAGTCCATTAATTTAACTGGATTGTTATTTCCAATATTAAATATTCTGTAATTAGCATAGCTGGTCGCAGGGTCCGGAGCCTCCCCTGTCCAACTAGAATTGCCAGAAGGCGGATTGTCCATAGCACGAACAACACCTTCCACAATGTCATCGATATACGAAAAATCGCGTTCCATTTCTCCATTGTTATAAACATCAATAGTTTCGCCATTGAAAATGCTTTTGACAAACTTAAAGTAAGCCATATCAGGACGGCCCCATGGCCCATAAACTGTAAAGAACCGCAGCCCGGTTGTTTTAATTCCGTATAAATGACTGTAACTATGCGCCATTAACTCATTTGACTTTTTACTCGCAGCGTATAAGGAAACCGGGTGGTCAACGTTATGATGTTCTGAGAAAGGTTGGAGCGTATTAGCGCCATAAACCGAACTAGAAGAGGCATAAACTAAATGTCCAATTTCGTGTTGGCGCACACCTTCCAGGATATTTAAAAACCCAATGATATTGCTTTCCATGTAAGCATGCGGGTTCTCTAACGAGTATCGCACACCTGCTTGTGCCGCTAAATGAACGACATTTTCAAATTCATATTCTTTAAATAACTGTTCAATTGCTTCTTTATCCGAAATATCAATTTTTAAAAATTTGAACCGCGTATTTTTCTTTAACAACTCTAATCGGGATTCTTTAAGACTGACCTCATAATAATCGTTAAGATTATCAATACCGATAACTTCTTCAACCCGATTCAATAGATACTGACAAATATGAAACCCTATAAATCCAGCGGCACCCGTCACTAAAATTTTCAATTTCATAACTCCAAAAGAATGAGTAGCTAGTACTTAGTAGCTAGTATTTAGAGATTACTGCTCTTCGCAGGAAGCTGGCCAACCCTGCTTCTAGCCTTTTTCTCGCAGCTCATATCTCATATCTCATAGCTCGTAGCTCGTAGCTCGTAGCCAATAATTTAAATCCTACGAACATCCACCCCAATATTTGATAGCTCTTGACGAGGTAGTATCCCCTTAATATCAAATAAATAACCAGTAGGCGTCAGCATTTGTGCATAATTATCTGCATTAAGGCTCTTGTACTCCTTATGAGCAACAGCGACGACAACAAGTTCGCAGTCTTTGACGACTGATAAGTCTATTGGCTCGACATTATATATCTCTTTTATTTCGCCAGAGTCAGCCATTGCGTCAGTAATTATCGGGTCAATCCCATAACTCCGAAACGCCATCACCAAATCCTTAACCTTTGAGTTTCTTAAATCCGGGCAATCTTCTTTAAAGGTAAGTCCTAAAATTGCTACTTTAGCACCTTTAACACGCTTGTCATCCAGGATCATCTGCTTCACACAACGTTCCGCGATGAATTTCCCCATATTATCATTCACTCTTCGCCCCGATTGAATGACTTCAGGTCGATACCCTACTCTTTCGGCTTTGTAAGTCAGATAATAAGGATCGACACTAATACAATGCCCGCCTACCAAGCCAGGTCTGAAAGGTAAGAAATTCCATTTAGTTCCAGCCGCTTCTAAAACATCTAAAGTATCAATACCCATTCTTTCGAAAATAACGGCAAGCTCGTTCATCAGCGCAATATTCAAATCCCGCTGCGTATTCTCGATCACCTTAGCAGCTTCAGCGACTTTTATTGTCGGCGCTTTGTGAACACCAGCTGTAACTACGCTGGAATAGACATCAGCAACTATTTCAAGCGTTTCCTCATCCATCCCTGATACGATTTTCAAAATTTTTGTAAAAGTCCTCTCTTTATCACCAGGGTTAATCCGCTCAGGAGAATAGCCGACTTTAAAATCCACGCCGCATTTTAACCCGGACTCAGCCTCCAAAATAGGTACACAGTCTTCTTCCGTAGCGCCTGGGTAAACGGTCGATTCAAATACGACAATATCACCTTTCTTAAGGTTTTGACCTATAGTATGAGATGCTGAAAGCATTGGCCCTAAATCGGGTTGGTTTGCTTTGTTAATAGGGGTTGGAACGGCGACAATATGAAAGTCAGCTTTCTTTAGATCTTCGGGGTTACTTGTGAATAAAATATCCGCCCTAACAAGCTCATCCTTTTCTACTTCCAGGGTCCTGTCCTTACCCAACTTTAACTCTTCGATTCGACTTTCGCTTAAATCAAATCCTATCACCTTTTTTGACAAGCCAAATGCGACAGCTACTGGTAATCCAACATACCCTAATCCTATAACAGAAACTGTTCTTTCCATGGAGCCTTTCCCTTAAAATATTCTCTTTAATTTCATTAAGTTAGAATGTTCATTCTAACTCTTAATGACAACAATATTAGTATTATCCAGTTATTTTGTGACAGTTCAACAATAAGCATTTAATTATCACAAAAAAGGCGCAACTAAGCGCCTTTGAATTCTGTAAACTAAAAACAATGTCCCTAGATTAACTGTCTCTATTCACGGATTTCCCGCGACCAATTGCATAATATGTAAACCCTTTTTTCTTCATTAAATCTGGATCAAATAGATTTCTACCGTCTACTATAACCCTGTTATTCAAAGAATTGGCTATTAAATCAAAATCAGGAGCTCTAAATTGACTCCACTCAGTGCAGATAACTAAAACATCCGCCCCTATCAATGCGGCCTCTTTAGTTCCTACGAGCGTAAGTGTATCTCGCTGTCCATAAATTCGCTGGCACTCTTCCATTGCTTCAGGGTCATATGCTTGTACTTTTGTCCCGGCTTCCCACAATGCTTCCATAAGGACACGACTTGACGCTTCTCTCATATCATCAGTATTTGGCTTAAAACTTAACCCCCAAAGAGCGACCGTCTTACTTCTCAGTTCTCCTTTAAAATGCACATTCAAATACTCAAAAAGCTTTTCTTTCTGGCGATAGTTTACTGCTTCGACAGCTTCCAATATAGAAGGTTGATAATCTACCTTGTTTGCGGTGCGAATTAATGCTTGTACATCTTTAGGAAAGCAGGAACCTCCATATCCGCATCCGGGATAAATAAACTGATACCCAATTCTCGGATCTGAACCTATACCATGGCGCACATGCTCTATATCAGCACCGAGTTTTTCCGCTAAATTAGCCATTTCATTCATAAAAGAGATTTTCGTTGCTAGCATACAGTTCGCGGCATATTTGGTTAGCTCAGCAGACTGAACATCCATAACTATGATTTTTTCGTGGTTGCGATTAAATGGCGCGTAAAGTTCGCGCATTTTCTTTTCACTGTTTAAATCATCAGTTCCTATAATAATTCTATCTGGTCTTAAACAGTCATTTACAGCAGATCCTTCCTTTAAGAATTCAGGGTTAGAGACAACATTAAAATCAAGCTTCAAGTTACGAAAGTCGAGTTTCGACTTAACTACCTCTCTGACTTTATCGGCTGTACCGACGGGAACAGTCGATTTGTTAACTATAATTTTGGGGCCACTCATGAAGTTAGCTATAGTCTCAGCAACTGAAAGAACATATTTTAAATCAGCAGAACCATCTTCATCAGCAGGAGTACCAACGGCAATAAATTGAAATTCACCGTAGTTGACAGCAGCTTTGGCGTCTGTCGTAAACTCGAGTCGACCAGCATTATAATTATCTTTAACGATAGCCCCTAAACCTGGTTCATATATTGATATAATTCCATTCTTTAAATTGTTTACTTTAGTTTCATCTACATCAACACAAATAACGTTATGACCTACGGATGCTAATACAGCTCCTTGAACAAGCCCTACGTAGCCTGTTCCAAAAATTGTTATATTCATCATAATTCTCTATTTCTGAATCTGGAAAAATACTAAATTTAGAGTAATTTTCTAAATTATTAGCCCGCGACCAACACCAAAATACTTAATACCAAAGTTTTCAACGGTTTTAGGGTTAAGAATATTTCTCCCATCGAAGATTGCTCGATATTTTAAACTTTGACTCAATAGTTCGAAATCTGGATTCCAAAATTCTTTCCACTCAGTGCAAATAGCCAGAACATCCGCATTTTTAATTGTTTTCGTCGCAGAACTAACAATCTGAACTTGCTTAGAGTTGTTAAAGAATTTAGTAAGGCTATCACTTGCGAGCGGGTCATATACCGAAACCTGAGCATTGTGGGAAATAAGCGAAGAGATTAATGAGATTGAGGGTGCACCTTCAATACGAGCACTCCCTGGTTTAAAGGATGCTCCCCAAATAGCTATTCTTTTACCACTTAATTCTGCATGAAAAAAATTCCATATTTTTCTAAATAAAATATCTTTTTGGCGTTCATTAATTTTCGCAACAATATTTAAAAGCCCTAAATCATCGCTACGTAACCGAAGTTGATTCGCGACTTCCTCTACATTTTTTTCCAATGTTTCTCCGCCATACCCGCATCCAGGATACAAATATTCATGCCCTACTCTAGGGTCCATGCCCATACATTCTCTGACAACTTCGATATCAACCTGACTTCGTTCCGCCAAACTGGCCATCTCATTCATAAAGCTCAATCGAGTCGCCAACATCGCATGGGTAGCAAAAGCAGCAAATTCCGCTTCCTTTGTTGAAACAGACTTAACTACGTTCTTAACCCTATTAAATGGATGAAACAACGCCTCCACTTTCTTATGAGCCTTAGGTTCATCACTACCGACAATAATCGTGCTGGGTCGGGTAAAATCTTGAATTGCTCGCCCCTCCCTCAACAATATTGGAACTACACAAGTAAAAATTTTGATATTCTGTTCGTTTAATTTTCTATTAAAACTTTCTGCTTCACCGACCTTCGTTGGCGTAAGTAGTATTACACAAGATTCGCGACTTAACATATCAGAAAAAAGATATTTAAACTTACGTCCGACATTTTCTAGCGATTCACCAGCAACTACAACAAAGTCAAAAAAACCACTTTCACTTAACTTCGGCACAGCAATTAGTCGCTTAGAATTTAACTGTTCACTATAAATATCGATTAACCCCATTTCTTGCTTCACAGTTTCAGGAATTCTAGATTCTGTAGGCATCACAACTTCATTCCCTACAGAAGAAAATAGAGATGCTGCAACGTACGATTGTAAATTGTTTCCTAAAACTACTATTCTCATTTTAAATTCTTAAGGGCTCAGTCGATTAACAATTGCTTTTTACAAAGTTAATTAATTTGTTAGTAGAAACATCAAATTTATTGGTATATTCATTCTTTTGCATTTCCGTTAGCGTATCCACAGCCATTATTTTTCCTAACTCGACCCCCCACTGGTCAAACGGATTTGTTCCCCAGATATGAGCCATCACAAAAACCTTATGTTCATACAATGCAATTAATTGCCCAAGAGAATATGGAGTAAGTCGATTAAAAAGAATAGTAGTTGAAGGCTGGTTTCCCGGATAATATTTATGGTTGGATAAAATATCACTTCTATCAATGTTTTTTGAACTATCAATTGTACGACTGCCCAACATCAATGCACGGGATTGAGCGAAGCAATTTGCGAGAGTTAGCATATGTTGATCATGTAACGACTTTTCAAGTTCTGAAGATTGATCTTCAAATCTTTTTATAGGAGCGATAAAGTCACATACAACCTTGCGAGTCCCTTGGTGAAGTAACTGATAAAATGCATGTTGAGCATTAGGGCCAATCTCACCCCATAAAACTGGACAAGTTTCAATATCAAGCATTTCACCTTCGACACTCACAGACTTTCCGTTACTCTCCATTTCTAACTGGGTTAAATATGAAGGAAAGTACTTTAACCTTGCATCATAAGGCAATATCGCATGTGCGGGAATACGCATGAAATTAGTATTCCAGACCCCTATTAATCCAAGCAGAACCGGAATATTATTCTTTAGAGGACTTGTTCTAAAGTGCTCGTCAAGCGAATGCGCTCCAGCAAGCATCTGTCTAAATCCTTCCATTCCGATTTTTAGCGCTATAGTTAATCCAACTGTTGACCACAGCGAAAATCTTCCTCCAACCCAATCCCAGAACTTTAATTGGTGTTCTAGAGCTATTCCCCACTCGCTCATCTTTTTAGGATTCGCTGATATGCCAATAAAGTGTAATTTACTAATTAAACCCTCATCCTTGCAAGCTTGCATTAACCATGCTTTCGCCGTAGCGGCATTCGACAGAGTATCGATTGTAGAGAACGATTTCGAAACAACAACAAACAAAGTCGTTTCAGGATTTAAAAATTCAACTAGGTCGTGAACTTGGGAACCATCCATGGTTGATGCAAAGTGAACATTGATCGGGTTATTCGGCATGGTAGCGAACTCGTCTAGCGCGTCACATATTAACATTGGACCTAGATCTGAACCGCCGACCCCCAAATTAACGACATCGGTTATGGCTTTACCATTAAACCCTCGCCAAACACCATTAGTTAATTTATGAACTAAGTCGGCCATTGAGTTTAATGAATTATGAACTTCGCAAACAATATCTTCACTATTAACAATTAAACTCGCGGACTGAGGCATACGTAAAGCAGTATGTAATGCGGCACGATTTTCTGTTGTATTAACAACCTCTCCTTGCATCAACGCTGATATAGAATCGGGTAACCTTACTTCTTTCGCTAGTTCGAGAAGTAGCTGAACTGTATCTTCAGTAACTTTTTGTTTAGAAAAGTCACAAAACAACTGGTCAAATTGCAACGAAAGCGCATTAAAGCGCTTTTCGTCATTTATAAGATCTTTAAGTTCTTTTTCTTTTAGATCTGTGTAATGCTGTTCTAACTTCTTCCATGAAGTTGATTCATTAATTTTCATTGGAACTCTTAGCTAAAATTTGATTCGGTTAGTTTTACTAGCAATGCCTAAAAATTTTCTCGTTCTAATTTATCTTTAGAGAATTTAAAAATTCCTTAAATTCTTCTCCTTTTTCAGGGTGTCTCAATCCGTACTCTACGAATGCAGCCATATACCCTATCTTTGCTCCACAGTCATGGGATTTTCCAGTCATATGAAAAGCTTCAACTTCTTCCTGTGCGATTAAAGCATCAATAGCATCAGTAAGTTGAATTTCGTCACCTGCTCCGGGAGTTGTTTTCTCTAATAAATCCCAAATTGTTGCGGATAATACGTAACGCCCTACTATAGCTAGATTAGACGGTGCATCACCGATAGGTGGTTTTTCTACAACATCCATTATCTTACTGGAACTTCCAGGTACAAGCTCTACACCATTGCAGTTAACAATACCATAGCTTGAAACAAGCTGCTCAGGAACGGACTCTACCATTATCTGGCTCGCTCCCGTTTCACGATACTTCGTTAACATAGCGGCTAGGTTGTCTTTAGTTAAGTCACTCGATTCGTCATCTATCAGTACATCAGGAAGTACAACAACGAACGGTTCTTCACCGACTAAGGGTCGTGCTTTCAATACAGCGTGACCTAGTCCCTTAGCTTCACCTTGTCTTACATGCATTATAGTTACGTCTTTCGGGCAAATAGCTTGGATTTCATCTAGAAGTTGACGTTTAACTCTTTTTTCCAAGGTTGTTTCGAGCTCGAACGACTTGTCAAAGTGATTTTCAATACTATTTTTCGAAGCATGGGTGACAAGTACGATTTCTTTAACACCAGCATCTACACATTCGTTTACTATGTATTGTATGAGAGGCTTGTCAACGATGGGAAGCATTTCCTTAGGGATAGCTTTCGTGGCCGGCAGCATGCGAGTCCCAAGCCCCGCGACAGGGATGACTGCTTTCATAACTTTATTTTCCAATTTAAGCTCCATTTAAATTAATAAAGAATTATATCACATTAAGATCAACGTGTTTTAATGCAACTTTCCTCATTGTAGATATAAATTAATGAAGTACTATTTTCTATTTTGTTGAATAACGCTCAAAACATAACATAGACAATAAAACGAAAAACAAAAATACTCCGTCGAAGGTCAAGTAATCTTTAATAGCTATAGTGACTATAGTTACGGACGCCACATTAGATATATAAACAACGAAAAACTTATAACTTAAATAATCTGGTTTAACTATTAGGGTAATAGTAAAAAATGATAACGAAACTATTAAAGAATAAGCAACACTATTATTTTCCACATAAAAGAGGACTGAATAAGAACTTAGAAGAGCGAACATTGCAAGAGCTTTCAGTCTGCTAACGCTTTTTTTATTATCCATTGATTTTAATATCTAACATTATCAAAAACAGGTTAGGATTAAGCAATACTAACGTCAATTGAAACACTGGCATTACAAATGTAATATGGTTCTGGGGACTTTTATCCATCGGCTCATACTTCTATAATAAAAAGCTCTAAACCTTTTGCTTTCATTACTACTCCACTTAGTTCATTAAAGCAGCTTGTTTAAAATCAAAAATTCTTTGAGTTCTTCTTTTGTCAAAGCAGGTTCAGCAGATGAAATATAGGGGTTATTTACTTCTTTTTCAACAATTTCTACATAATCATAATTTATGTCCTTATATACGGATCGAAATGCAGGGAGGACTGAAAAATATTCAGTTAACTCTACTGCCCTGCGAGTCTCTTCCTCACTCATCAGTTCCTCATAAAGTTTCTCCCCTGGTTTAGCGCCAATTTCTTTTATTTCGATAGATTTGGGATCAAATCCATATTCTGGAGCAATTTCCTCTATCATAACTTCTGCTAAATCAATTATTCTAATCACAGGCATTTTCGTTATGAATACTTCTCCACCTTTCGCATATTTGTGGCTATCTAGAACTAGCTTAGCAGCCTCGTTTATTGTCATAATAAATCTAGTCATTCGATAATCAGTAACTGTTACAGGCCCACCATTTTCGATTTGTTGCCTAAAAATCGGTATTACAGAACCACTTGAACCCAAAACATTTCCGAACCTAGTGGAGGAAAAGATTGGCCCTTTAGGCCTAGCACTACTATTAGCTGCTGTTATTAGTCGCTCACCCATCAGTTTGGTTGTCCCCATAACATTTGTTGGATTTACAGCTTTATCTGAACTTGTAAATATTACTTTCGAAACTTTATTTCTCCTTGCTGCAGAAATTATATTCTGGACGCCTAGAATATTGTTTGAAACTGCTTCTTTTGGGGTTTTCTCACACAAGATTACATGTTTCAGCGCAGCCGCATGGAATATAATATCAATATCTTCACAAAACCCTTCGAAATTTTCGTATTTTGAAACGTCACATAAGAAAAAGTTCACATTCTCATACTTCTTATATTCTTGATCAATAAAAAATAATTCGCTTTCATTATTATCGAGCCCTAATATTTCTTCGCAATCTTTTTGAATTAAGCACTTGATTAGTTCAGATCCGACTGTACCACATGCACCTGTAACAAGAACTCTTTTACCTTTTAAACTCACTTTATAACTCCTAATTTACTTAAGTAGATGAATTCCGCACTCTCTATTTCCATGCCCCTTAACCGGATCGAAATAATCGTGCTCTTCTTCTAAATTGTTACTTCTATTGTATTCATATAAATCTTTAGTAGACCATTTTAACAGAGGCGAAATCTTTGATACACCACTTGGTCCTGTCGACACATACCCTATAGACTCTCTGTAGGAAGATTGTTGTGCTCTTAAGCCTGAAAACCAGCAATCAGGTTTTAAGTCTTCTAGCGCCCTTTTCATTGGTTCAATTTTTACGATCTCACTGAATACATCATGATGTTCAGAGCCAACAGAAGGAATGCCGTTAAATCTAGCTTTTATTCTCTCTGATGTATATTTAGGTGTATAAGTAAAAATATTTAACTCAAAATCTTGAATGACTTTTTCAGCAAATCTATATGTAGCCCTTGTGTTAAAGCCGGAATCAACCCAAACGACCAATATATCAGGCTTAATTTGAGTAACCATATGCAATAATGTTGCAGAATAAGGACCAAATTTGGTGCTTATCATAGGGGTTTCGAATGACTCTAACGCCCAACGAATAATATCGTTTGCTGTCGCCCCATTAAAGTTTTGATTAATTTCTTCGTAATTCATCTTGCTTAACTATTTGTATTATATAAAAGATATCTGCAATATAGAACTATCATGCTGATCATTACTGTTAAACAACAGTTCATTGCAAGATTTGTACACGCCATATTCTTTTGAAATCAGTTTCTCGTTTATTTTTAACTGAATTCCAGGAGTCAACATTTCCACTTTCATGATTCCGTTAAGCCCTTTTCTCTTTAACACCACCCAATTAGTCTCACTTTCTATAACTTCAGCACACACAAGTAATCTATTGTATGTGATTTTTCCTCTAGGCCAATCATCTTCAACAATTATTTTATTATTGTTTACTTCGACAGAGCGCCTTATTAGATCCCCTAATTTAGTTTGATACGAACCTTGTATTTTATAATCAGAAATACAATTCATTGATGCTTTTAATGTTCCTCGCCAAGCAAATCCACGAAAAGGAGCTAAAACCTTTTCATCTATAAATCCGATCGATGAATGATAGCTTACACCCCTAAATTCATTTCGTTCTTTAATAGAAACATTATATTCACCGGTACCCCCGTCACAAATCCAATCACCAAATTGATCCGCTAAACATATACTTAGCATGTCTAAATGAGTATGACCAAACTCTACATTTCCACTTCTAAAAAACAGATTTAAATCTAATTCCCTTTCAGTAAAACGATACCGACTTATACCAAAATTAGATTTAAATAAATGTTCGTTAGGTTTCAATGAGTATAACTCAATATCTAAAAGAATCGATGCGTATGATAAAAATCCAGAAACATTTCGAGGCTCGCCTATCTTACTTTTAAAAACTCTTCCATCATCCCAATCTCCAATATTCGGAACGACACAATTTATTGAAAGATCATTTATAAATTCTACGGCTTTTACGGCCCTTTCTTTTATTTTTTCACATGAGACTTTCTGAGCCTTTGCAAACATTATAAACCATAAAACGGATTCTAACGTATAGATGTGATAGCCTGTACTCCCTTCTATATTAGAACCGTCTTCACTAAATTGTTCCAAGACTTCATTTTCTAAAATAGGAACCAACTCCAGATTCCCTAGAAGACATTCTATTGTTGTAAGCGTACATAACTCAACGAGATAATGATTACCACGCATAGTTTTTTTTGTGGTTTCAACCTCAAGTTTTAAATGATTATAGTGTTGCTCTAGCATTTTTGAGAGCATTGGTTTGTAACGTGCGAACTTTTTACTTTCGATAACATAAACAGAAATAAGTATCAAACGGTTTAGTCTGAGTGCTACTTCCATATTGCTAAACCAATTTATTCCTCGATTATATTTATGTCTGCTTTCCCAACTTGAGAATAGTTTAATAGCCTTAAGCAATGATTCATCCTCCTTACTTGAAAGATAATGCAGAACTAAAACATCAACAGCTTCTAATCGATTCAACTCCCAAATATTTTTAGGATCATTACCAAGTTTATCAACATTTAACGAACATCTAGACCAATAAATTGAATTATCCAGCGTACAAGACATGATTTCATCATCAGGAAACTCATCACCATCCCAATTAATATATTTGTTAAAATAAAAAAGTTTACCATCATAAACACAGTCAACAGCTTCATTAAACTTTAAATTGTCGTATTCACTTTCTATGTAACTGGACAAAAAAGGAGAAATAATATGACTCAAACCATCAATGCGCTGAAACAGATCAATTCGTTCATACTTAAAAAAATCACGAACAATTAACACACCGCTCAAATATATTAATTTCTTAAGTGCTTTTCTTATTAACTTTTTTAATTTCATTGTTAATTTACTTTCTATTAAGCTTTTTAATTTTCGACCTAACCATGTTTGGTAATGTTTTTCTCTCTCGCTTACAGTTTATTTATTCGAAACTAAATATTACACCATTTATAAAAACTCAAATAAATTTAAAACACTTTTGATTCAACTAACAAAGAATTAAACTTGGCTTTTTTATCTATGTATTCACACAAGGTAAAAATTACTCCATGAAACAAACCTAGCATAATATTCATATGGATTAACTTATATGAAGCAGATACCATGCTATACAAATTCACATTAATCGAAGCTAGGGCAAGAACAAAAATTAATTTGCTTTCATTTTTAACAAAAACGTTATTTTTATAACGACTATAGTAGTTTAATGCTTTTTTAACAGGTACTATTATTACTAACAAATACAAAATTAAGCCTATTATTCCGGTTGTTGCAAGGAAATAAAATATAAAAGAATGAGTATACCTTCGATATTCCAAATGACCATCAAGTCCAATATGTGCAAATGAATACCCATTACCAACACCCATCAAGGGATTTTGAACAAATTGCTCAATCGCATTCATAATTTCCTGAATTCTTCCTAAGGTAGTAACGTCTGAATCCGTTCCAATAATCATAAATCGTTCTAACAAACTAAAATCTCGGGCAAAATATAAAATTATAGATAGGCCGAGAATTAAAAAAACACCTCGCTTAAAGGCCTTAAACATTGAAAGATTAGTTTGATAATAAAAAAGATATAGAGCCCCTATATTTAAAATTGTAAGCAAAGCAAGCCCTTTTGATTTAGTAGCCAATATATGTAATAAAAACACAAACACCAAAGAAATCGTCAATGCTTTTTGTTTAACAAACGTAAAAGTGAATATCAAACCACACACTGAAATTGGTAACGCTGAAAAAGTATCGTTAAATGTTAAACGATAACCGGTAGCAAATGCAGAAAGTCCAATGCCATTTTGAATAAGGATTACGACTGACCAACCAATTAAAACCAAAGAAACAATTAGAAAAAATTTCACTAAGCCTACTGCTTGATGTTTACCTATCAGCAGTACCGACATAAATGTTATAGGGTAGAATACGAAGGGAGCAATGCTTCTAAACACATCACCTAGAGGTATATTATTTTTTGTTGCGATAGAAACATTAAAAAATAGATACAACAACCAAATGAGAGGTATCGTTCCACGTATATCTAGTAATGGTAATCTTATCAGCAATAGTGCCGTAAGACACACAAACAACAGCCCCCAAAGACTTAATAATGGGCCAAAATCACCGACAAATGGTGAAACTATTGGAAAGAGAACTAGAACAAAATATAGTAAATATTTAGCTGAATCAGAAAGATACATTGCTCTTACTTATACTAACGAACAGCTTCTGAAACTGATTCTTTGATGCGAATCAATTTTGCTGGAACACCTGCTACTATTCCATTTTCAGGCACATCTTTTATTACGACTGCATTCGCACCAATTACAGAATTATTTCCTATTTTTATATTTCCTAATATTTTTGCACCAGCGCCAATATACACATTGTTACCAATAACTGGAACATCCGTCATTAACTCCTTTGTAAAATATGCCACATTTGAACCAACTGTAACTTGCTGCCCGACTAAACACTTTTCTCCAATCACTGAATTTTTATGAAGAACAACTCCCATACCACCATAACCAAAAACGGTTCCTTTACCTATTTTAGCTGTATATGGAACAAATGAATTAAACAATAAGTAAATTAAAGATTTAATGAGCTTAGGGATTACAGGGACTTTTCGTTCGTAAAACCAACGTGCAAGTCTATAAAAATTATATGCATTCATAATATTATTCCATTAGAGTTAAATAAGTTTTTCTTTTATTGTATTTTTATATTCAGTTACTCTAATCACATTAAGCCTATTTAATAGTATTACAGAAAAAATGACTTGAATGGCAAGGTCAATTGCTAAAAAATCAATAACTTGTAAGTTTAGACAAGTGAAATAAATAACTACTAGCGAAGTCAAAGCAAGTAATTCTTTTAAAGCACTCTTAAGAAGTTCGATATTTAAAACACTTACAATTAAGATATATGTTATACAAGATAATAAATACGAAAATTCTGGACCATAATTATAAATTTTGATTAGTAAAATGGCTACCAACAAATTAATGATTGTACTCACAACAGAAATAATCACTGCCTTTTTTAGATTATAAAAAGCCAATACCGCTTTTTCTAGTAACATAACTATAAAAAACATAGTTATTGCTGGAACCATCCAATAAAGTTGCGATTCAAACTTTAATAACGGAGAAATAATCACAGCAAACATTTCGACATCTTTCAAAACGCCGAGAAAAAGCGGAACGAAAAAAGATGGTGAAAATAATAAAATTGACACACCAAGAAAATTCCTAAAGTAGGTATATTGAATTTCACAACCTTTATTTTTAACAAAAACGGTTAATATTGTTTTTAAATTGACCGGAAAAAAACTTGTAGCTGCTTGAACAACAGAAGTCGCCACTTTGAATATACCTAACCTTTCTCCGGAATAGAAAAAGCTAGAAACTAACACTATACCGCCATTCAAGAAATTACTCCCCAATGACTGCATTACAAACCCAGCTAATCTTTTATTGCTTGGTAGCTTGTACTCTTCTTTCCCATTGTAACCGATATAAACGATTACACTAGCACTTACGTACATTAGAAAATTAAAAAGAATCATACAGCCAATCACATAGAATTCACTTGCATTTATTGTGTAGAAATATATCGATAAGCTTATTAAAAGAACATTTGCTATACCTAAGAACAATAGTATTTTATTTTTAATATTTAAAGAGTATAGAAGGGATACCGAAGTAGCGCTTAACAATTGCATAACAAGGAGCAAGAGGACTAATAGCTGGACTCCACTGCTCTGTATGTAAGTTATTAATAAGAATAATAGAATACTTGCAAAAATCTTAGCGGGGATAATTTGACGATATATGCTCACCAGCGAATACCTAGCTTCGCCACTAGTATCCATCATTAATGCAGTATCAAAACTAGACTCACTTAATTTCGAAATAAAAAATATACTAGCAATTGCACCTACGTAAGCACCATAAACATCCAAACCGAGTACGATGGGAAATATAAAATTAGGAATCAATGCGAGAAAAATATTCAAAATTTGAATTAGAATATTTTCATAACTTCTCATTTAAATAGCCTTTCGAGAGTTATTCCAATTTATAAACATGAATACTCCCCATAACTCAGTAGACAAATCTTTTTTACCTGCATCGTAAAAAGAGATCATCTCTTCAAGTGTCGACTTATCTAAATAATTCTCGAAAACTTGACTCTTATCATTCGCGACATATTTATCAGACAAATCCGTAATTTTATTTTTAAACCACAGACCGACTGGAGGATTAAACCCCCTTTTAGGTCGTTCTATTATTTCATTAGGAAGGTATTTTTTTGCAATCATTCTGGCAATGGCTTTAGTTTCACCATCGCGCAACTTGAATTTTTCAGGTAATGAACAACAATATTCCACTAACTCTACATCTAAATAAGGTGCTCGTAACTCAAAGCTATTCAACATTGACATTCTATCTGCACACTCTAACAAGTTTGATGGTACGAAAGAATTAAGATCTAAATATGAACTTCGATCTGACTCGCTAAGACTTTTATCTAGCTTTCTGGTGATATTTTCAAAAAACTTAAATCTCTTGTTGTCGGCATTTTTGACAAGTTTCGAACACAAACCATCTCGATTATATGAGGCCCATTCATAAATAAAATTTTCATTTGTAAGTGAATCTGAAAACATTTTAATTCTTCTTTTTAAATGATTTCCATCTACACTTTCACCCATCATTGATAAACCTTTTTGAACAACTTGGCCGACCACATTGGGTGTAAGTCGATTTAATTTTCTTCCTAGGTTTGCGTATTTATATCTTGGGTAGCCCATAAATATTTCATCGGCACCATCTCCAACTAACCCAACTACAATTTCTTCTCTAGCCTTTTGCGTTAAAAGGTAGGTCAGAATAGCTGTAGGGTTTCCAAATGGTTGACCAAAACCTTTACCTAAAATTTCCATAGAGTTATCAGGAAGATCGTAAGGAAGGACTAATTCATGATGATTGCTACCGATGTGATTTGCTACAATTTCTGCATATTTACGTTCATCAAATGCATATTCCCCAATATCATATCCGAGTGCGTATGTATTCAAATTAGAATGTTGTTTTGCAGCAATAGCAGATATTAAACTACTATCTAACCCCCCTGATAGAAACACACCTATTGGACGGTCACTCACTAACCTATTCTTAATCGAATTTGATAAAAGTTCCTCGACAGTTTCACATGCGTCCTCAAAACTGCCTTGAAAAGACTGCGTATATTCTAATTGCCAGTATTTAGATATACTAGCTTGTCCATTTTTATAAACTAGATGCTCGCCAGGAGATAAACAAAAAATATCTTTGTAAATTGTGTTTGGACTTGGGATATATAGATAAGTAAAATACTCTTGAACTGATTGTAAGCAAAGCTTATCTTCACTTTCAGCCAACGCATTAATATCTGATGCAAATTTAAGAGTTTTGTTATTTTCTCTCCAGAATAATGGCTTCTTTCCTAGATGATCTCGCCATAGATGCAATTCATCTTTGTTAGGATCCCAGATAGCAATAGCAAACATTCCGCGTAGCTTTGGTATAAATTTATCTCCATATAATTTATAGCCCTGTAGAATTACTTCAGTATCACCATTTGTAATGAATCGAACGCCACTTTGTTCAAGTCCTTTTTTTAATTCTTTAAAATTATATATTTCTCCATTAAATACTAAAATGATACCAGATTCTTTATCCATCATTGGCTGATTAGCAGCAGAAGACAAATCAATAATTGAAAGTCGATTATGACCAAAACCAATGTACTTGTTGTTTTCGAATCGGCTCAAATCGCCTGTCGCGTCTGGGCCCCTATGCTTCTGGATTATTAACCCGTTGTTTATGTAGCTATCTAGTTTCTGTGAATCACTTACGTAACCTATTATACCGCACATATCAATCCTTATACCTTTTCAACTATTTCTAAGAGCTTTTTTGTTAATATTCTTCTATCAAAGTTCTTCATCAGATAATCTCGGCCAGTTGTGAATTTTTTGCTTTCCTTAACAACCTTTTGAACAGAGGTGATAAGAGAATTTGTATCCTGAGGTTCACAAGATATACCAGCTCCAGATTCCTTAATTATCTTGGTAATCTCGCCTTCGCAAACAGCAGCGACGATCGGTTTATTAAAATAAAGGTAATCAAATAGTTTATTAGGTAAAACTTTACGCCATGCATCAGATTTCGAATAATTTATAAGAAATATATCTGCGTACTCCATATAGGAAAGAACCTCATCTTTAGAAACGGGCCCCAAAAAATGAATATTTTTCAAGTTCTCTTTATTCGCTCTCTCCTTAAGTGACTCTTTCAAATAACCACCGCCAAGCAAGACTACTCCTATGTTTAATTCCCCAAAGCCTTGACTTGAATTCAGTACATTGTTTAAATCAGTATAATCTGAATGCTTCCCTGCAAATAAAACCACTTTTTCATATTTATTTTTTATTTCTTCCATTTCCTTAATTTGGATGCAATCACTCTTGAGCAACTCAATGTCGAATCCATTAGGTAAATACTCGATTTCCTTATTCTCCATTGACACCATCTTCCGAACCTCTTCGCACTGCGGTTTTGTTGTACAAAAAATCGAATCCGCTTTTCTATAAATTAACCTTTCAATGAAATAATTGATCGCTATTACTGGCTTGTATTTTCCAATTTTCGTTGCGCGGAGAGAGTCGGTCCAAAGATCTCTAACATCGAGTATAATTTTACACCGGTAAATCTTTGCTAATATTAAAGCTTGAAGCCCAATAAAAACTGTTGGCATTGATGCTAAAATAATATCCGGCTTTTTATCTAAAGACTTACGAGCAGAAATTCCTGATATAAAGTGTGATAAATAATATTTTAACCGACTGAACAACGATTTATTTTTCATCGGAGATGCTTCAGCGTAGTGCACTCCTTTTAAATTTTGAGTATAAGTATTTAACGACTGTCCAGTTATTGTATTCTGAGACGAAGTAATTATCTCAACGTGATAACCGCTTTTTCTCAATGCCCGAACGTTATAAAAATGACGCGGAGCCGCACCAACATTCACATCATTTGGATGTGAATAACAATTAGATAAGTAAAGAATATTTTTCATGCGCAAAAATACAGCAAGCTAGCTTCCATGAAACTGCTTGCATTTATATAAGATTAAATTTAATGACTTGAGCCAGAAATTATTTTTAGAGGGGTTCTAAAAATTAATTGAATGTAGGTAAGTGGGTTTAGAGATTCCATTTTAAGATCGTATTTAAGCTTTAATGCGTGATCATTGAGCTCACATCCCTTATGGGCAAAAAGTTGCGCATATCCGGTCAAACCTGGTTTATAAGCTAAACGTTTATCCCAATTAGGTTCAATTTCACGAATTAATTTATGAACACCTGCTCGAAAAGGCCTTGGTCCCACAAAACTCATATCTCCTAATAGAATATTTAATAGTTGAGGAAGCTCATCTAAGTGGTATTTTCTCAGTTTATGACCTACGCGAGTGATTCTCGAATCACCAACACTTGCCCATTTACTATCTTTATCGAGGCATGTATCTAATGTCATAGTCCGAAATTTTAGAATCGTGAACTCAATTCCTCGTCTTCCCAAGCGCTGTTGCCTAAATAAAACAGGACCTTTGCTATCGAGCTTTATGAATATGGCTATTACAATAAAGATAGGGCTCAAAATCACCAGACATATCAGCACGCCCAGAATATCAAATACCCTTATAATAAAATCTTTTAACAACATAATTAGAATCTCCGACCTGCACCCTTAAGGCAAGCTAGCTCCACTTCACTCGAGGCAAAATTTTGCTAATATCGATTTTATCTCTATATGGTAATAGGACGTTAAACATAGAAGTGATTAGTTCATCTGTCAAATAATTAGGTTCAAGACCTAACTCTAATAGCCCACTGTGTTTAGCATTATAATAATGTTCTTCTAGTTCTTTACGCGGATTTTCAACAGTTTTAATCTTTACATTTAATCCTAATTGCTTACCAACATTTGAGATTTTCGCGGCTAATTCATTTACAGTAAATTGCTCTGTAAATTGATTGAAAATGCGTAAATCACCGGATTCAGCCGGATTATTGATAGCTAGCTCTACACATTGAAGCGTATCATTTATATTCAAATAGCCTCTCGTTTGACCTCCTTTGCCATAAACAGTCAATGGCTCTCCTGCAATAGCTTGTATCAAAAATCGATTTACTACGGTGCCGAAAATGTCATCGTAATTAAAGTAGGGTAGCAATCTCTGATCTAGTGAGCTTTCTGCTGTATGAAGCCCGTACACTGGACCTTGCATTAAATCAGTTACTCGAATACCGTAAGTTCGAACATAAAACCAAAGGAGATCCGTATCGAGAACTTTTGTAGTATGATATAAACTACCGGCTTGGCGAGGATAGAGAAACTTTTGTTTTCTTCCATTATGTTCAACATCTAACCAACCTTCTTCAATATCTATGTCTGGAGTTCCGTACTCTCCCATTGTCCCAAGCTTAACAATATGGCAATTTGGGTTAAATTCCTTAACTGCCCAAATTACATTAAATGTTGCACCAAGGTTATTTTTAAAAGTTAAATCTGCTGATGCAAAATTAATCATTGAGTAAGGAGCAGATGGTTGTTCCGCATAGTGAATCACCGCATCAGGCATGTGTTTTTGAAACGCATTCGAAAATTCATGAAAATTCGAGCAATCCACGATTTCTACGTTAATTTTGTGACCGGAAATTTCATTAAATATTTTCGCTCTATCATGAAGATTTGGTGTGTCTAACAGTGGTTCTGAACAGGTTTCAATGCAAGTTCTTCTCCTTAAATAATTATCTAACACAGTTACATCATAACCACGGGAAGCTAAATGCATTGCTGTAGGCCAACCTAAATAACCGTCTCCGCCTAATACCATAACTTTCATTTTTACGTACCTTTAAAATTAAAAAACTATTATTTCTCTTTGCGTTTCATTCTATAAAAATTCACTACAGTGATAGTGAGAAGAGAGATTCCAATACCAAGCACAAAAACAATAAGCACGATAAACAAATTATTTGGCTTTGAGTGTTTGAGTGGTATCAATGGAGAATCGATTGTCTTGAATATGTATTCTTCTCTAACATTTGCAAGCATTATTGTTTTAGTTTGCTCTTCAATTAATTGATAAAAAACTTTCTGCATATCTCTTACGGAAGTAGCATCTATTTGCTTTTCTAAATACTTTATGTTTGATGTGGCTTCAGATACATCGGCATTTTTCATAGTTAAATTTATTTCTTTAATCAATAATTCAACCCATAAAGCGGCTCGTTTAGGTGAAACATCAGTAATTGCCAGAGTAACTAATCCTGTTTCCTTATCGGTAAAAACATCAAATATCTTGAGAAATTTTTCATGTGCTTCAATGTCTGAAGGTTTGGGCTTGAATGGATATGATACGTCCCTCACCCATTCTTCATTCTCTTCATTATAAATATTTTTATTGATAATTACTTGATCATTATCAGGATTCCAGTAGCTCGACGCCATTAGAGGAACTAATAATTCGTGTTTATCAATAAACCCTTTGATAAAGTCTCTTGATCTCAGTATCTCAATAGCCAATTGCTCTTTTGATTTGCTGCTACTTCCCAAATTAATACCGGCTAAATTTGCAATACTGCCAAATTGACTTGCTAATCCAGCTAAACCACCTCCATTACTTTCCTCAATAGGAGATAACAAGGCGGTAGATGTATATTTTTTAGGAATGATTAAGACAAGTAATATTGCGATTACTACCGAAAAAATAATTCCTACTATCAAGTAATGCTTATACTGAATCAGTATTTTAAACACATCTAGCAAGTTAATGTCAGAGTTTGAATCTTCTACAGACTCTGAGTTTTTTAATATTACATTGATATAATCGGGTAATTTTTTGTTTTCAACATCATTCATATTAATTTACTGTATACTTTTAAGACTGACAAAGGTCTGCAATACCTTTTGTATCTACTATATGACTATTTTGAAATCCATTTTCAATAAACTCATCATGTTCTACTAAAATAACGTGAATATCAGCCACTTGTTTACTTTCTTCATGTTCCAACAGTCGCAGGTGAGATAGTGATTGAGGAAGCACGGTAATATTCGGCTCTACAAGTACCACTTCCGCTTTAACATCAGCTGAGAGTTTTAATGCAATATTTACTGCTGGGCTTTCTCTCAGATCATCTATGTTAGCTTTAAAAGCTAAACCATATAAGCCAACTTTTATTTGATGCTCCTCTTTCTGTTCGTTAAGACTTAAAAACTTTGAAATTTCTTCTTTTACTTTATTAATTACCCAGTCCGGCTTGCCGTCATTGACTTCTCTCGCAGCGCGTATTAATTTTGCTTGTTGTGGAGATCTGGAAACAATAAACCAAGGGTCAACAGCAATGCAATGACCTCCAACTCCAGGCCCAGGCTGAAGTATATTGACTCGAGGGTGTCTATTGGCGAGCTGAATTAACTCCCAGACATTAATATTTAAATCATCACAAATAAGCGATAATTCATTAGCGAACGCGATATTAACATCGCGGAATGCATTTTCAGTTAACTTAGCCATTTCAGCAGTTCTTGCATCAGTAACAATGCACTTACCTTCAACAAAAATTTTATAGAGTTCTAGCGCTTTTTGAGAACATTCGGGCGTTATGCCTCCAATTACTCGATCATTTTCTACTAGCTCCCTAACAACATGCCCAGGTAAAACGCGTTCTGGACAATGCGCAATATAAACATCTGCAAACTCATCGGGGCTACAATTTCCAGGAAAATTTAAGTCACTACGCTCTTGGGAAAGCCAATCAACGATTTTTTCTGTTGTGCCGACAGGCGAAGTTGATTCTAATATAACTATGTTGCCCTTTTTTAGGACTTGAGCTATCGCTCTTGTCGCGTGCTCAATGTAGGATAAGTCAGGTTCATGATTTTCTTTAAATGGTGTTGGTACGGCGATTAAAAAAGCATCTGCTTCTACAGGTTCTGACGTAGCTGACAAATAGTTTTCTGTTACAGCTGCGTTTACCAAGATATCAAGTTCAGGTTCTACTATATGAATTTTCCCCTGATTTATCGTCTCAATTGCAGTTTGATTGACGTCAATTCCTATTACTTTTTTCTTCTTTGAAGCAAACATAGCTGCTGTCGGTAATCCGATATAACCTAATCCAACTACAGAAATAGTTTCAAAAGACATTATACTTCCTCTTAATTCTTTAGAATATTAACGATTCGATTAGACGCATTACCATCACCATAAGGATTATGCGCTTTACTCATTGCTCTATAATCACTATCGTTTTCAAGCAATAAGTTTATATTAGAAACTATTTTGTCTACACTTGTACCAACAAGTCGAACTGTCCCAGCTCTTACAGCTTCAGGTCGTTCTGTTGTATCTCTCATTACCAACACTGGTTTACCAATTGTTGGTGCTTCTTCCTGAATACCTCCTGAATCGGTCAAGATAATATGTGAACGATTCATTAAATATACAAATGGTAAATAGTCTAGAGGTTCAATTAAATGAACATTGTTAACTTTAGTTAGAAGCCGTTTCACTGGTTCTTGAACATTTGGGTTTAAGTGAACAGGATATAAAACTTCACAATCAGTGTGTTTTTCAGCTATTTGTGCGATTGCTTTACAGATATTCTCGAACCCACCACCAAAACTTTCTCTTCTATGACCAGTAACTAGGATTAACTTCTTTTCATTATTTAAGAAACTAAACTGCTCGTCATATTTATTTTGAACCGATTTGCTATTTTGAATTTTTTGTACAACATGAATTAATGCATCTGTAACTGTATTTCCAGTAACAAATATTGATTCTTCCTTTTTTCGTTCCTTAAGCAAATTCTGTTTTGACATTTGAGTTGGCGCAAAATGATAATCTGCAATAATGCCAGTCAATGTACGATTAGCCTCTTCAGGCCATGGGGAGTACAAATCCCCAGTTCTCAATCCCGCCTCTATGTGACCTATTTTAACTTTCTGATAAAATGCAGCTAAACTTGCAGCGAAAGTAGTCGTTGTGTCTCCGTGAACTAAGACTATGTCCGGCTTGAACTCGTTTAACACAAGCTTAAGGCCAGATAATATATTAGCGGTAACGTCATATAAATCCTGTCCGGGCTTCATAATATTCAAGTCATATTCTGGCGAAATTTCAAATAACCTCAGCACCTGATCAAGCATTTCTCGATGCTGTGCTGTAACACATACACGAGAATCAAATGCTTCATCGTTTTCTAATGCTTTAACGAGCGGCGCCATTTTTATTGCCTCTGGACGAGTACCGAAAACCGATAGAATTTTTTTCATTTTATAAAAATCTTATTTTAAAACAATTGAATAATTAAAATACTGTTGGAGTTAATCTAAGCTTGTGAAAATTTCTTTCTGATGAAAGAATATTGTATCGCCCAGTCCTAGTTTTTCTTTAATTAATTTTCTTATTAATTAATGAAATGATTTATAAGCGTTGCAGATTCACAACTCAATCAAGACCTCCTCTAAACTTTTTGAGGAACTTCCAGAGGACAAACGACATATACTTAATTCATCGTTGTCTAATGATTTACTAAATATCGCTAATTCAGTCTTAGAACAACATTATGTAGATCAATCAGGTTACAAAAACTATGGAATATCTATTTGTGAAAAATGAATTCAAATGAAGAAAAGTCAATAATTAACTATTAGTCCATCATTCTCCATAATATATCACCGTCTCGTAACTTACAGCAGTAACATTGTCGATTAAATTCGCACGCTTTCCAATTGACATTGCCGCATCAAGGATTAATCCTTAATCATCACGGAATTTAATTAACACTACTCCAAGACATGAAACAAAAAATAAGTTTCGAGCTACGAGTATATCATTTAAGGATTAATTTTTAACTCATTCCTTCGTAAGAATATTACATCTCCGCTTTGATATTTTCTCTAGATTAGTATCTAGTATCTAGTATCTAGTATCTAGTATCTAGTATCTAGTATCTAGTATCTAGTATCTAGTATCTAGTATCTAGTATCTAGTATCTAGTATCTAGTATCTAGTATCTAGAAAGAGTAATCATGGATTGACTATTAGCTCGTCATTTCGGAAAAATACGACATCGCCGCTCTCGTATTTTTTAGAAAACACATCACTAATCAAATTTACAACTTGCTCTGTTGTCATCGCATTAGCATTGGATAACCCAAGTCCATCACGAAATTTGGTCAATATCCCCCCAGGGCACAAACAAATAGATTTAAATCCATCATTCGCCAGACTCTTTGATAAAGTCACAAGTCCAGCCTTCGCGGAGCAATATGAAGACCAATCGGGATACGAATTAAAAGCTGCCGTTGAACTTATATTGATTACCAAACATTTTGAATTGTTTCCTAAAACTCTTTTAGTTACAAAGTAAGGCCCAATCAAGTTTACTTTGATATCTCTTTCCCATAACACTTCATCACTCTTTAGTATTCGCTTCGGATGAATCGTTCCAGCGTTATTGATTAAGACATCAAACTCTAAGTCTTTTATATATTCTTTAACAGAGTTCTTATCTGTTACATCTAACTCCTTCGACGAAGGAAGATACAGCTCATACTCATCTTTATATCGCTCTGCAATAGCTTGTGCTATATCGCCTTGACCACCAGTGATGAGCATTTTTTTCATGTTTTTTCGGTAAATGTTCTTGAATTGGTGATGCTGAAAGCACTAATCA
>Ga0209475_10001318_pt1 | contig 32454 bp, 20 predicted proteins | sample tdDd471_FD_187128 | JGI IMG/M metagenome (GOLD analysis project Ga0209475, IMG submission 187128) | Marine sediment microbial communities from the Atlantic coast under amendment with organic carbon and nitrate - tdDd47.1 (SPAdes)... | ecosystem: Environmental > Aquatic > Marine > Coastal >... | reverse complement strand
TGACATATCTATTCATCTTCAATTCTGACCAATCATCATCTTCGACGTACTCAAGCATTTTATCAAGCATCAACCAACCTACTTTTTCATTTTCGAGATGGTGCCCCAAGTGAGTAATAATGGCCCTTCTTACACATGATGACTTATAATTAAGTCTCTCAGCTAACTTTTTCCTTGCTTCCGTACTAACTTTCACCTGAACATCGGAATGCTTGGCGGTTATATTGCTAGAGCCTTTCTCCCATGTTCCCAGAAACATATCGCAACTTCTTACTTCTCCTTTCAAAACCAGATCCAGACACAAGGCGAAGTCTGAGGCAACTCTGGCTGGATTATATTTAATTTTTTCTCCATCTGGGTAGTGGGATCTGAACATCATGGTAGAATGCCATACAGTATATCCTGTAAGCATTCTGGCAAATGTACCATCCTCATCAGCACCATAACCTAAAATGGATTTAAAATTCCCCTCCAGATCTGTCTGTATCAATTTACCCCCAAGTAATATAAGAGCCGGGTTCTTTTTAAATTTTTCAACCTGATATCTTATACGGTTGGGGAAGCTCAGATCATCAGCATCCAGTCTGGCAATCAATTCACCTTCGGCAACATCAATTCCGGCATTGGCAGCTACAAAACTGCCCCCGTTTTCATCAAGTTGCACAACCCGAAGTCTCTTGTCTTTTAATTCACCAAGTAGTTGCAAGGATTCATCAGTGCTACAATCGTCAACGACAATGCATTCCAGTTTTTTATATGTTTGATTCAATATTGAATTTACTGCATTGATCAGCTTTCTGCCACCATTAAAATTGGCAATAATGACAGAAACCAGAGGTTCAGCAGATAATTTATAATTCGGTTTTTCGTACACTTTTAATCCTCTTTGTTTTGGAATTTCGCTGTATTACATTGTTAACCGTCTCCAATGGTACCCTATCCACCACTAGTCGTCAACTTTTCAGCTTCTTGAAAAACCATATGGGCTACAACAAAATAGCTGCCCAACATTGACAAGCCACAATTTTCGGGTAGACTTAACAACAGGTTTAATTAGCTTATGTTTCGCCAAACTGCATATCAGGAAATTCATATATGACCAGCAATTTTCCAGACTTGGTTTCCATAATTGTACCATTTTTCAACGAAGAAAAATACATTGCTGAATGTTTGGATTCTCTCTATAAACAAACCTATTGTAACCTTGAGATTCTTTGTGTCGACAACGGTTCAACCGATAATAGCGCAAATATTGTTCAAAAGGCATCACAAAGAGATGCTAGAATTCAACTTCTGGAGGCCAAAGGTGGTTTTCAAGGAAGAGCCAGGAATAAAGGGCTCGATGTCGCCCAAGGTGCATTCATTTCTTTTTGTGATGCTGACGACACTATGCATCCAGAAATGATTGCCATACTTGTTAAAACCATGCACAAACACAGCGCGGACATGGTTCGATGCGGTCATACAAACCTGTTCGCCGATGGAACAAAAGTAGAAGTTTTACCTCCTGCATTTCTAAAACCAGTTAAAGGCAGAATACAACATCCCGCTTTAAAAAGCGTCTTACTAAAAGATTTACCCTTGCTGGTAACAACTTTATCCAAGCGTAGTTTGTTCGAAAAAGGAAACATTCGCTTCCCGGAAAACTTCTCCGGTGAAGATCAGACCGTAAAATGGTTGATGATTGTTAATGCCAGCAGAATCGCACTCTGCAACAAACCAATGTACCGTTATCGTCGATTCTTAGAGACCTCCTCAAGCGAGCAGACCGATAGAAGAATGTTGTCCATAATAGACAATTACAGCAAAGTCGGCTCGTACTTGTTCAAGCATAATTTATTTGAAAAATATTACAATGCTTTTACTTTGGATCGCGCTTCCAATATACGCCACTCCTATCACAAGATAGATCAAGAACTTCGCCGGGAATGCAAAGTGAAAATGCTAAAGGCTTTAGCAGAGGAACAAAAAACAGGACTTACACCACGCAACATTGCACTGGACTATCATGCAAGCTGGTTGATTGATGAACTGGAAATAGCCCCTGAAACACTTGAGGCACTTTGTAAATATGTAAAAAGTTTGAAGGCTCCCCCGATATTTAAAGCAAACCTTAATGACAGCCAGGGTTGCCCCGCCAGCTGGAGTCTTTTTTTATACGACCTTAACAGATACGCCAGAAGGTGGCCCGATGTTTGCGCCAAATTGCTAAAGAAGGTACCCGCTAATATAAGATACGCCAAACACCCTCTGCTAAGTACAAAAATACAGTTTAAACATTGGCTGTCGTTATTAAGATAGTTTAAGAATTACTCTATTTAGCTTGAAGCTGCTATTCCATAGATTCGTGTATCCATAGCCAAGTAGGAGTATAGCAATATCTCTCAGTGGCTTTATAACCCAAAGGTTCCAGTATCTCTTTTACATCATTTAATTCAGCATCAGTTGACGATTCTATTGCAAGTACTGGATGACAACGTTTCAGAACTTTCTTTGCTCCATTTAACACTGCGAGCTCAGAACCTTCAACATCAATTTTAATGAATGCAATGTTCTCAATATGCTCCAATAATGCATCCAGAGTACGAACACTGGTTGATGCTCCAGAACTAATGCTGGTCATACCTAAATTACCGGGGTTGTTGACTTTCATGGATGCAAGACCCGAATGTTCACCAATTGCACAGTTTAAATATTCAACGGGGATTGTTGCTTGTTGACCTACGTTGTGAACAAGATACCAAAACACCTTCTCCAGAGGTTCTATTGTCACGAGACGTTGAGCGGAACAACAAGTTGAAAAATACAGGCTATGATTTCCTATATTTCCACCAACATCAACATATGTGCCACCAAGTTTCATTTTCTCAATTGCTTCTAAAAGATCCATTTCATAAAATGTTTTCGCAGATCGAATTGATTTTAGCAGGTGATCCCCTTCTGGAGCCGAAATAAAAAAGGATTTTCCTCGATATATAAATTTTGCAACACCAGATTCACGATTTTGCGAGATACTCATTTGTACTAGATTACTAAAATGCGACAAAGTCGTTCTTAGTCGTGATATAATTTTTAACATTTTTTTTCCATGGTAAGTTGATTTTAAACTATTGACAGCTAGTTGTTTACCGGATTTCATTTTATTTTCAGATATTATTTTCTTGAATCGATATTGCAATTTGGAGTTAGCATTGTTGTATTTACTGGTTTCATTCATTTGTTTTCTTACAGCTTTTACAGCATCTGGTGTCTCGGGACAAATTGTCTGATTTTTATTGATTACAGAAGCAATATAATCACCTTTTGGCTTTGTTGTTGTTTCAAATATGCTTGGCGTATCCAATGAAGCTTGATTAAAACTCACCCAGTTTTTTTTATGAGGTACAAGAATTAGAGGAATTCTTGATTTCCAAGCTCTAATACTAAACCAAACATCTGTCATATTATATTCAGGTGCATCACTCATATCTATTTTAAATACAGCAGGGTCATAAGCAATAATCCCAGAACCAATCCATTGAACTTTGAGGTAATCAGTTACCGAAGAGGTATGTGTTCCAAGATAAAACCGGTCTTTATTATAGTTTTCAATAGGAAATGCTCCAAAAGTCCCTCCGTATGTGCCAACAACAGCTCTCCTGTCAAACCGGTTTAAAGCCTCGTTCATTCTATCTGTAAAATCCGGTGGCAGAATCAGATCATCGTCTAAAATAAAAAAAGTTCCTTTTACTTCTCCGGAACTTGCCAGGTAAACTTTTGCCGAATCCTTGATATCACCAAGCGCATCTTTTCCTAAAACAACTCGTATATTATCTTTCTTAAGAAAATCCGGAACTTTTTCGATATCGTTCAGGTATACAAGCCATAAATCAAAAAGCGAGCTATAATTATCAACTGCACTTCTAAGTATTTCTAATCTTTTACTGTATGAAGCAGTATGCGCAACAAAATAATTTGTATCCATTCGATTGTCTACCTTTACAACAATTGAACAATTCAATGAGTATCATTCTTCGTTTGTCATTGTTTTAGTGCAATCGTCCATTCTGAATCTTCAATGTATTTAATAGGATCAGGCAACCATGGACTTGCTTTAAGTGTGCAGCTATCCAAAACAACTTGGAAATATAAAATTTGCTCCAATCGTTCTATGATAAATTTACTAGAACGATCCTGAACAAGAATTGTTGTTGAATAAGTGCCCATATAGAGCCTCATTCTTGGTATTGAACATGAGATATGATATCGCCCTGATTCTGAAAATTTCCCATTAAAATCGTAGTACAACTGCACACATATTCTGTTTAAATCTTCATCATGAAACATAACATCTATTTCAATTTCAGCAGGATTTTCCACATTCAGGTCAAACTCGACCCTCATTGGCTCTCCCCATTCTTGAGTATTGTCAGGCAACGATGTATAGAGCTGATAATTAAATATCTTCTTTCTCTGTAGTTTTGTGTCTTCCTGATCATTTTTTGATGTTGTGGTTTTAGTGATGCTTCTATACTTACTAATCCCTTCTTTTACATCACCGTAATATTCTAAACCACCATCCTTGATTAACAGCACTTTTTTACAGAGTTGACTTACCGATCCCAAATTATGACTAACAAACAAAACCGTTCTGCCGGCTTTAGAGATATCGCCCATTTTGCCCAAGCATTTTTTCTGGAAGGCTACGTCGCCCACTGCCAGAACTTCATCAATCAGCAGGATTTCGGACTCCAGATGAGCCGCTACCGCAAAGGCCAGCCTGACATACATTCCGCTGGAGTACCTTTTTACCGGCGTATCGAGGAATTGTTCGACCTCGGAAAAGGCGACAATTTCGTCAAATTTTTTTTCTATTTCCGCCTTGCGCATTCCCAGAATGGTGCCGTTGAGGTAGATGTTTTCCCGTCCTGTCATCTCCGGGTGGAAACCTGTTCCGACCTCCAGCAGAGAACCTACACGACCCCTTAAAACGGCTTTGCCTGTACTAGGCTCGGTAATTCTTGTCAAAAGCTTTAATAGCGTACTTTTTCCGGCACCGTTAGAACCGATAACCCCAACGATGTCGCCCTGCTCTACTTTAAAGGAAACATCTTTTAAGGCCCAAATAGTATTTTCGTCGGCTTTTCCGTTAAATCTGGTGAGATCACGCAATTTGCGAAAATTCCTTATCGGTGCAAGCAACAGTTCCTTAAAAGCCTGGCGCGAGCTTTTGTTGTAGTCCTCAATCGCTCCGATTCGATATTGCTTACCAAGATTTTCAACTTCAATGACAGGTTTCAACTTGACCTCATGCAACGTCGGCAAACTTGCGTTCGACAGAATTAAAATACATTACCCCGGTACAAAACAGCACAACCGAAATAAATGCAGAAATACCAACCAAGATCCAATCCAGATTACCGTCGCCCACAAGAATACTCCTGAAGCCTTCGATAATGCCAGTCATGGGGTTTAATGCATATACCAGCTTGTAGTTGTCCGGAACCATAGAATACGGGTAAACAATAGGTGAGGCAAACATCCAGAACTGTGCAATAAACTGCACCGCAAAACCAACATCGCGGTATTTGATGTTCAGTGAGGTAAGCCACAAACCTGCGCCAGTTGCACACAGGAACATTATCAGCAACAGAAGTGGAAGATATATAACTTGCCAGCCCGGATATGAGCTATAGTAGACCATAAATACCGCCACAAAAGCCAGGGCAATAAAGAAGTCTACTATTCTGGCAACGCATGGAACGAGGGGGATTATTATCCTGGGAAAATAGACTTTTTGCAAAATAGCAGCATTTGTTGTAAGGCTATTAGCGGATAAAGTGAAAGACCACGAAAAATATGTCCACGGCACCAGTGCAGAATAGTAAAACAATGGATAAGGAATGTTATCATTAGGGATTTCGGCAATTTTTCCGAAAAACAGCGTAAAGACGATCATCGACAAAAAGGGCTGAATAATCGCGTACAACGGCCCCAGAACCGTCTGCTTATAACGTACCAAAACCTCTTTTCTTGTCAGCAAGTACAAAAGATCCCGATACTGCCATAGTTCCCTTATATTTAAAAAACTGAGAGAACTCCCAGGCTTTATCACAACTGCTTTTTCTCGCACAGTTTTCTCCTGAAATATTAACTGTTTAGCTCGTCGACATGACAGAGGTTTTAAATTTTACAACTCCGCCTGAGCATATCATAACTTTGTAATATCACAAAAGAAAACCGATAAATGAGCATGTTATTCAAGATTTTAGTCAACCTCGATCACAGATTTTTGCACATGCCTTCATAATCCACATTTTCCCCTAATTCCCAAGCCTTACAAGCATTGTCATATGTGTAGCCATCGCATCCACAAACAGGGTCCCAAATATCAAGACAAACAGTCGGTCTTTCTTTACATTCGCCTGTTTCCTGTGCGCAGGAAGAAAGGAAACAATATTCAGCTAATTCACAATCTCTGTTGCTGAAACAGCTTGTAACTGTCGAACATATTCCATCATAATCAATATTCACACCCGCATATTGAGCGTAGCATTCATTATTATAGGTCACGCCATCGCAACCACAAACGGGAGAATAGTAATCGGGGCAGGCAGTAGGTCTTTCGGTACATTCGCCTTGTGAATCATCACAATTTTCCTTTACACATAGTTCGTTTCTTAGACATTCTCCGTTATCATCGCAATCCAGCGTCTTGCAAGTGCCTTCATAATCAACATTAACGCCTGCCTCTGCAGCCGTGCAGGAATTGTCATAGGTTGTTCCGTCGCATCCACAGACAGGTTCCCAGACATCCGGGCAAGTAGTTGGTTTTTCTTTGCATTCGCCTGTTTCCTGTGCACAGTTGGAAAGATAACAATATTCCCAGGAATCACAATCTCTATTGCTGAAACAGCTTGTAACTGTCGAACACTCGCCATCGTGGTCAATATTTACTCCTGCCTCAGCAGCCAAACAGGTATTGCCATAAGTTACACCGTCACAACCACAAACAGGCTGCCAAACATCAGGGCACAAGGTCGGCCTTGCATTACACTGACCGGTTTCCTGTGCGCACGAAGACAGGTAACAATATTCATCTGAATCACAATCGTCATTTCCGAAACAGCTTGTAACTGTTGAACATTCGCCTTCGTAATCAACATTTACGCCAACATATTGAGCTTCGCATTTGTTGCCATAAGTAATTGCATCGCAACCACATACCGGTTCCCAGACATCCGGGCAGGCTTCAGGTCTTGCTTTACATTCGCCTTGTGGATCATCACAATTTTCTTTAAAACAGAACATAGAGTCAGAACAACTGTTGTTATTCTCACATCCATTCTCAATATCAACTTCAAGGTCTCCGTCGACTTCATCTCCGTCGACTTCATCACCATCGACTTCGTCACCATCGACTCCATCGCCATCGACTCCATCGCCATCGACTCCATCGCCATCGACTTCATCGCCATCAACTTCATCGCCATCGACTTCATCACCATCAACTTCATCGCCCTCGACTTCATCACCATCGACTCCATCGCCATCGACTTCATCACCATCGACTTCATCACCATCGACTTCATCGCCATCGACTTCATCACCATCGACTTCATCGCCATCGACTTCATCGTCGTCCAATTCTAAATCACCATCTTCACCAGTAACAACTTCAGTTTCTGCGCATGCAAATAAAAAGATAGAAGCACAAAATACAAAAATTATTATGTAAACACCTGTTTTTTTCATAATCTCCTCCAAATTACAGCGATCTAGAAAAACTTTTTAAGAATTACTTTAAACCACACATAATTGCCATTTATTATCTTCAAATAATCCAATAAGAACATAGAAAAAATTGTATATTTCTTACACCTTTAATAACACTTTTTTGTTTATCTTGTGTTTCTGACTCGAATTATATCAGTGTATTCAATTTTTATACCTCAATAAACATTTCAGTTGTCATAATTTTGTGTATTCATGTTTGCCAGATGTAATTCATGGAAAATATCTGTTTTTAGTGATATTAAGATATTTTTATTGGGATTTTTTCCAAAGCACGAGAGGATAACTTGGATTTACTAGCTTCATTAGCCATAGCCTTCGCACTAGCAATTGATGCCTTTGCTGTGTCTGTCGCCAGTGGTATAAGCCTTGTAGAAGTTTCAAAACGACAAACTTTTCGCCTCTCCTTCCACTTCGGCCTATTTCAATCACTTATGACGTTTCTGGGATGGTTCGGCGGAATAAGCATAAGACCGATTATCGAGAGCTTCGATCACTGGGTAGCGTTCAGCTTATTGCTATTTATCGGCTGCAAGATGATTTTCGATTCAATTTACAATTCGGAAGAGGATGATTTTAAGCATGATCCAACCAAAGGCTGGACAATGGTTATGTTGTCTATAGCTACGAGTATAGATGCTTTTGCTGTGGGACTGGGATTCTCTATGCTGGAAATGTCGATCTTTGTTCCTGTAGCATTAATTGGTGTTGTTGCAACTGCCATGACTATCCTTGGCTTGTACATAGGAAAAACAATTGGTCACACCAGAGCTATCGGAAGATACTCACAGATTATTGGAGCATTTGTATTATTTGGAATTGGCATAAAGATACTGATCGAGCACGGCGTGTTGTAATCTTAAATAAAAAGACAAAAAAAGAGGCTGATTGCATTCGCGACCAGCCTCTTTTCTTTTATTATTTACATACTGTGTTATCAATCTTCAGTATTGTTTTCTGTGGCAATATCAATAAAGTCCATATAGTATTTTTCCGGCTGCACTGCCATCAGTTTCATATCACTCATTCTGATTGCTGCAGTCCATGGAATACCAGTAGACATGGAATTATCATACAAAATTCTTCTTCCCGCACTGTTATCACTATCACTGATCCTTATTCCACCATCACAGGAGTATTTATCGGCATAGAAGTTTGCGTATTCATTATCTGCACGAACTCCTGGTGAATTTCTGTCGCCAACTACAAACAAAACCTCTGCGTTCAGATCGTGTACTTGTTCAAGGATTCCATTTGCCGAGCAAACCATATCGCCATAAAAACCGGAACATGCAGGACACCAACCTGCTCCAAGCATAATGAACAGAGTTTTTATGTTGGGGTTTTCGCATCTGTATTTTGCAAGATCGAATCCCACTTCCTGGCCATTTATATAGGCACCGGGCCACGACATTGGGGGAACTGTACCCGGTTCTTCATCATATTTACCCTGCTGTGGACCTAAGAAGAAATAGGGACCTTCGGGATATTCACATCCGGCATCCAGTGGGCGATCCATGTAAACAAAACCTTTGCCACCGTCTGTAGAATCACCAAATCTGAATCTGTCCATACAAAGCTTCTCGCCATCCTCCACCGGCTCAGTCTTTCCATTCTCGTCAATTGTGACTTCCTGAAACACTGTTTTAAGCAAAACGCCGGAAAAAACATTACCAGCCACAAGCTCCATGGAGTCTATGACATATTCACCAAATCCCATGGACATAAAGTTTTTGCATGTAACAACGTTATTTGCATCTTGTGTGCAGTCTTTCTTTAAAACAACACAGAACTTACATGTTTCCATACTGGCATCTGCTGGTAAAAAATCATATTGACCGGCCTCTCTGACTCCACCATTTTGACCATTGTTGAAAACATGCAAAACATCTGCTGTAAGTGAATCTGCACTATACCCATTATATCGCCATTTCGGATTGTAACTGACAATCTCCACCGAAGCGTCTGATTTGGCGGCAGTAAATTCTATGGTTTCGCAAGACATACGAGCTTTTTCCTCGTCTGTCAACGGTGTACACATGTCTATCTCTTCTCTGTAGACCATTCCTTCACCACAGTCCGGGATAATTTTTTCACAGATGGTAGTTTCAGCATTGTAACCGAAACCATCTTCACATACTGAAACACATGTATTGCTACCTGAATCCAGCTTCTCCCCTTCTCCGCAATCAGGTATAATCAACTGACATGAAGAAGTCTCTTCGTTCCACTCCATACCAGTTTCACAATCCTTATCCTGAACACAGGACATGCTGGCTTCATCCCACTTAAATCCTTCATCACAAGTCTTGTCTACAGGTTCTTCGTTTCCACCACACCCGACCAAAAGCACTAACGCAATTGTTGTAAATAAGCTGGTAGACATCATCTGGCGCAAAGTCATTTTCATATTAAACTCCTAGGATTCAATTTTCTGGATTCCACACGTATTGGAACAGTTTGCCAATATATTGGAAATCTATTAATATTGTCAACAGTTAAGGTCACTTTTTTCGTTTTTTTCTATCATTTAAATGTGTATAAACACATTTTTATAAGTACTTATTTGATAAAATCGCAAGTATACCACTATGCTTAATCACCTAAGTTATTGAACTATTTACAATAATTATGAAATTCGAACTATTTATATCGTATAATTTTTTTGCAGTAAATTCATTACTGTGGTATGTAGATACTGGTTAAAAAATTGTAAAAAATGCCGATATGTGGGATGGCGCGTTTGGCCTGGCTTAAATAATAACACTAGCCATCTTAATGGGGTGCAAGCTGTTTTCAACGCTCATGTTAGGATTCTTAGTTAACTAGGGAGTAAAATACATGGCCACAGTATTGATTGTTGATGATGAAAAGGGCCTTAGAATCACTCTTAGTCGCTTTGTTGAATATGAAGGTCACAAAGTGCTACTGGCAGAAGATGCACAAGAAGCAGAAAATATCATAAAAAACAATGATATCGACATTGTTGTAAGTGATATTATCATGCCAAAAGTCAGTGGCGTTGACCTATTGAAAATGCTCGCAACAAACTTTCCAACAATCAAAGTTATTCTGATTACCGGGGAACCTACCCTCAACACAGCTTCTGAAGCCTTAAGAGCAGGTGCTTTTGACTACTTAAGCAAGCCTATTTCCAAAGCCAACTTCCTAAAGGTTATTTCAACAGCTGTTAAATTAAAAAAACTTGAAGACGAGAAACGAAATTACCGAAAAAATCTGGAAAATGAAGTACAGGCAAGAACCAACCAACTGCTGGACTACAGCAGAAGAATGAAGCATATAGCTGAAAATATTAAGCACTTTTCATCATGTAAAAATGTCGATGAACTTTGTGCATCTGTTATGATGATGTTTGCAGAAAACATGAATTCTAGCGGAGGTAGCCTTTACTTCAAAGAAAATGACAGCCTGAAGTTAATGCATGCTCAGGATGCTACTCATCAACCAAACATTGTAAATTCTCCCTTCGTTGAAAATTCTGTTTTAAAAAGATTATACGAAAATAAAACCGGTTTTATTGTTGAGGATATTAACAAAGAAACAAAATTGCTTTCCTCTGGCTGGCCCAATTACAGAAGTGGTTCTTTATTGGCTATCCCACTGCTTGAAGCAGACGGTACAATCTTTGGTACAGTAACTCTTCATGACAAAAAAATTGAAACTTTTACTGTACAGGATCTGGAAGTTGGACAAATTATTGCTGCTAACTTCATGGAATCACTGAAGACTATCGAATTAAGCAAATCATTACGAACTTCTGAAAGAAAATACCGCGAACTGGCTGAACAATCCAGAACCGGAATTTTTGTGCATAAAAACGAAAAACTAATCTATGCAAATTCTCGCCTGCTTGAAATGATAGGCTATAAAACTTCAGATTTACCCCAGATTTTGGACAGTTCTATCTTTGATTTTATACCAGAATCTGATCTTGAGATTGCCCACAAGACAATAAGCGATAGATTAAAAAATATCGAAACACCATCCGAATATGAACTTCGCCTGAAAACTAAAGATGGCAATACAATCTGGACAGATACCTCCATATCAATAATTGAACACAATGGTTCACCCGCAATAATGGGAAATGTTTTCGATATTACAGAGAAAAAGCTGGCAGATGCAGAGCGGGAACGCTTAGAGACAGAATTACAGCACGCCCAGAAAATGGAAGCTATCGGAAGGCTGGCAGGTGGTGTAGCTCATGATTTCAACAACCTCTTAACAGGAATAACCGGTAACATTTCACTGGCACTTCTTGACTTAAAAGCAGAAGATCCTCTTGCCAAAACTCTTAACGAAATAAATGCAATATCCAAAAGAGCGGCAAATCTTACCAGACAGCTTCTCGCATTCAGCAGAAAGCAAATAATTGAACCTAAAATAATAAACTTAAACAATAGAATCAGTGATTTACATAAAATGTTGGTTCGTATCATTGGTGAAGATATTATTCTGGTAAATGACTTGCAAAAAGATCTGGGACAGGTAAAAGTCGACCCTAGTCAGGTTGAGCAAATAATTGTCAACTTATCCGTCAATGCCAGAGATGCTATGCCAAATGGAGGTCAACTGCTACTGGCAACAGAAAATGTAATTATTGATGAGAATTCAAAGATACCTTCAAGCAAGTTAACTCCCGGAACATATGTTAAGCTATCTGTAAAAGATAATGGAACCGGAATGAATGATGAGATCTTGTCCAGACTCTTTGAACCATTTTTCACCACCAAACCAAAGGATAAAGGAACCGGTCTGGGTCTTTCCACTGTATACGGAATTGTCAGGCAGCACGGTGGATACATTGATGTTGAGTCTGAAGTCGGGAAAGGAACAAAATTTACAATCTATTTCTTGCAGGTTGAAGGAAAATCCAGCGAATTCCGGGCAAGCAATTCCGCATCGGACTGGCCAAAAGGAACAGAAACGATATTACTTGTTGAAGACGAATTAATCGTGCGAAACATGACAAGTAAAATCCTGTCAAGGCTGGGATATAAGGTTTTAAAAGCACCTAATGGTGGCGAAGGTTTAAGTGTTGGCGAAAATAACAGTGGCAAAATTGACCTTCTACTAACAGACGTGGTTATGCCAGGAATGAATGGGCCTGAACTAGCGGAAAGACTTGCACCATCAAACCCGGAAATGACGATTCTCTTCACCTCTGGCTATACAAACGAAGACATAATTCACCATGGAATAAAAGATCAAACCGTGAACTTTATCAGCAAGCCTTATACACCGCAGGAACTGTCCCATAAGATAAGAAAGGTGCTGGAAAAATAAGGTTTATTTATTCAACTCAAGCAAAGACCTGAAAAATAACTAAACGAGATCTACTTGCTCCGGCTTCCTGCTAACAATGCAATTATAGGGGCATATTGACAAATCCCACATTGCTCTGTAAAGATAAATCATCAAAAAAACAACGCAAAAAAGACTTAGAGCACCTCTGCGTCTTACCCAGAAAAGAAATTCCGGAAAAATTGCAAAAAGAACTACTAAAACGCTTCGATAACTGGAAACGCTAAATCCTCCCTGAATAACTATTCAACTAAATTTAAATCAGCATATCTGGAATATACCGCCCGGATAGTTATCTACATTATCATGGATTTTGTTCAAAATGCTGTTTTGGAAAAAGTTACTTACATTTGTAACAATTCCATTTTCCAAAAGACATAGCATCAGGACTATAAATTGAAAAACATAAAGATAAGAAATAAACGAACTGGAGGAACACCAAATGAAAATCAGTAAAAAAGCATTAGCAACAGGTTTAGCCCTGGCAATCTCGGTTGGAGCATTTTCTATCGGCGCAACTGGCTGTGCAACAACAAAAACGGCATCAGGCTCAGACAAGGCTGCTCAGAGTGGATGTGGCAAAAAAGGTTGTGGATCTGACAAGGGTGACAGTAAAAGCTGTGGTGCAGATAAAGGCGACAGCAAAAGTTGTGGAGCCAAAAAAGGAGAAGACAAAGGCGAGGCCAAGAGCTGTGGGGCCAATGGGTGTGGCAAGAACAGTTGTGGTTAACACGTATTTTTTTAACACTTTTCACACCGTTCTCTTAAACAGTGAATGGTGTGAAAAGGGAGGCCCAAAATCATGAACAATTTTAAATCAAACACCAGCGACTCGAAATTTGGGGTAGGACTTAGAAAACCGCACTTCGATAAGATCATGGACAACCATGACGGAGTGGACTTTCTTGAAATCATTACAGAAAACTTTATGGAATTTGGAGGTCGCCCCAAAACTGTCCTTAATAATTGCATCGAAAACTTTCCCATTGTTGTTCATGGTGTTGGGCTTTCAATTGGCAGCATTGACCCTTTAAACAAGGAATATCTGGCAAAACTAAAAAATGTTCTGGACATTGTAAAACCTCCATGGTTTTCCGACCACCTTTCCTATTCATCTAATTTCGGTGTAGAGTATCACGACCTTTTGCCACTCCCGTTTTCAAAAGAAGTTATCGATCACGTTGTTCCGCGTATTGAGCAGGTTCAGGATGTGACAAAGATCCCTTTCATTCTTGAAAACCCGACATACTATGCAGAAATGCCAGGCAAGGAAATGTCTGAGGCAGAGTTTATCTCTGAGGTTATTAACAAAAGCGGTTGTGGCCTATTACTGGACGTAAATAATGTGTATGTGAATGCTGTCAATCATGGATACGATCCATATCAATTTATTGACTCTATTCCCATTGACAGAGTTTTGCAGATTCACATCGCCGGACATGACGATAATGGTTCTTTTTTAATAGACACCCACGGATCATACATTTCTCCTGAAGTTTTTGATTTGTATAAATATACTCTGCAAAAAACAGGGCCAATCTGGACTCTGCTTGAATGGGACAATAACATCCCCACTTTAGAACAGCTTTTACAGGAAAACAATTACGTAAGGCAGGTGGCCGAAGAAGCATTCTCACAAAACAGCAAACTTGCTGTTAATGGAGCTTAAAATGCAAGCCATCGAAAAACAAAACAAACCTGGCTTTAAAGAGACCATTTTTATGGTGCACGAAATGCTAAGAAACAGGAAATCACCCGAGGAGGTTGCCGAATCTTTAGGCATTCAAACTGAAAGGCTTTCTGTTTACAGCGATTTTGTAAAACACCACATGAAGTCAGTACTTGAAAAAAACTTTGAAGTATTATCCGAAATACTGGAAGACAAAGTCTGGCAGAAACTGGTGGATGATTACTATATCTATTGTCCAGCCAATCAACCGGAGTTAAACGCTAACGCCGAGTCTTTCCCAGCTTTTATACAAAGTGAAATTGAACGCGGCAATAAATCCCTAACCAATTTTCACCATGAACTGGCACAACTTGAATGGCAGGAGTTCGCCGTTTATTCCAGCCAAAAAGAAATACCCAAAAGCAAAGTTGTCGCATCTCCAGTCTTAAACCCGACACTCGAAATTATCCAATTCGAATATCCTGTATCAGACTTTGTTGACAATTGGAGAGCAAAAAATATAACACAAGACAATTTTAAGCTACCACGGAAATATTCAGATGGATCATACGAAATAATCTTCCTGTTCAGACACCCTCAAACAGAATTGGCCATGTTCTATAAGGCAGACGAGATACTTTTATCTGCATTTAAAATTGTCCATGATGAAATAAGTCTTGAAAAGGCTGCCAAAGTGACTGATACTGATATGAAAACATTGAAAGAAATACTCGTGAGGGCAGAAAGCGTTGGAATGGTTGTTTTACCAGAGATGATGTAAAACAATATTTATGAAAGGAATAACAATATGCAATACATCAAACATTTCACTCTAATATTAATCTCGATTTTCATTATTAGCACACTGGCCTTTGCCGGAGATAAAACAAACTGGCAGCTTGACAAAGCTCATTCAAGCGTAAATTTCACAGTCAGGCACCTGGGAATTTCTAAGGTTAACGGAAATTTCAAAGACTTCGATGCAATAATTTATGCAGACAAAAACACAGGCAAGCTAACATCTTTTGAGGGTACGGTAAAAGTTTCCTCGGTAAACACAGGAATATCAAAAAGAGACGATCATTTGAAGGCTGACGATTTTTTCAGTGCAAACAAATTTCCTGACATGAAAATGAAAAGTGTTTCTATTATCTTCAACGGAAACAATTTCTCAGGAGTAGTTGACTTCACCATGAAAGGCGTAACAAAACGCCAAACCTACTCGGGAGAGTTCTTAGGAACCAGAATAGCTGATTTCGGCAGTGGCAAAACCAAAAGAGCAGGCTACAGCCTGACGCTAAAGGTAAACCGTCAGGATTATGGTCTTTCTTTCAACAGACTGGCAGAAGGTGTTTCCATTGTAGGCGATGAAGTCACCATCAATATAGAAATCGAAATGTTCAGAAAAGTAGAGTAAAAACCTTTGCTCTACGGTAACAAAAGGACGAGCCAACGCCCGTCCTTTTGTTTTTTCGTCCGAATTATTATTCCTGATCTTCAAAGTTGCAATGTGCCTCTCCGTTGTGTCCCAAAGTCAGCATTGCATAACGGAATTCATCATATACGGCGATTGATTTCAGATCTTCCTGTGTAATATCCAAGGCACCATCGGTTGCCAGTTCTGCAAATGGGCCGAAACCTACAGCGACATAGTTGATTGCATCTTCGTCAGTAGTATCAGCCGGGCCTTCTTCGAAGTCCCCAAAAATATGATCAAAGTGGAATGTCATCTGAGCCTCACCTTTTCCGTTTTCTGCAACTACGCCGATGCTTTCCGGATGTGGGCCACAGCTTGTGTATTCAATTTCTTCGTCCAGCTTGATGTTGAATGAAATGCTTTGATCATCTTTTGTGGCTGTACCTATCATAACTATACTGTAACCCTCATAGTCAGCTACCAATCCTGCGCTTTCACTGGATGCTTTTACAACATTGAAGTTAATATAATTGTAATTACCTATTGGTGCAGCAGCATCCTGACCTATTACAATCGGGTCCGGGCCAGGATGGCCATCGACAAAGTATGCTCCTGTTAAGGCTACATGAGCGGTTCCTTCAGGAATTTCTGCATGTGGATGACCTGCATGTTTAAAAGGCGTATCTTTCAACTTTGCTTCTGTTTCGGCCACCTGAAATGCGGTTGGTCCTTGAACATTGATATAAACATGGTCAAAATCAATCTGCCACCCATCTTCAGATACAAACCCGTCCCTAACAAAATCTTCGGCATTCAATGTGAATGAAAGTGTTCCGGATTTTTGGGTTTCTTCATCAGAGCCTCCACAGGCAATGGCTAAAATCATGCAAGACACAATTATTAGTAACAGCAACAACTTTTTCATGGTTCATCTCCTTTTGGTTTGTTAGAAACTAGCACTTATCTTGAATTTGACAGTAGTGGGATTTCCCGGTGTAACATGCAAACCTGTAACTTCTGTTCCGTTTTGTTCAGGTCTGGAACTATATGCATAAACCGAGTCGTACCACTTTTGATTAAGTAGATTTTCTACAGAAAGAGTAAATTCCAAAGGCTTGAGCTCATATCCCATTTGCATATCAATCATGTAATAAGCATCAGAGCTGTATCCTAAATCGTGTTCCCTTGGTCCGAGAAAACGCCCCCTTATGGTAAACTTAAACCCTTTGGGAAGAGAAATGCTGACGATATTATTCATCATAATATTAGCCATATTCGGAATGCGGTCACCAGTATCCACAAAGGTCGCATAGACGTAATAAACATCTGTTGTAATATATAACCAGCTTACAGGCGATATTCTGAACTCAAAGTCACCGCCAAACCTTCTGCTTTTTCCCCTTAATATTGCAGCCCCTACTTCGCTGTCAAAAACTGTCTCGGCCTCTTTATCAGTCCACCAGAAGGTAGCTGCTATAGAAAGTTTATTCTTCCATAACCGCAGTCGTGTCCCGGCTTCTGCAGCAAAAACGAGAGGAATGGTTTTGTCGCTATACCAGGCAATTTGCCTGGCATAGCTTGTGGAGAAGCCCTGTCCGAAATTAAGAAATATGTTCCATTTAGACAAGGGAGTAAAAATCAGGCTCACTTTAGGAGAAATTGCATAAGAGTAATCGCTGAAGTCAACTTTATCATCATCCAGTAGTGGAGTAGTGTTTGTATAAATATTAAACTCACCGTATCTGTCCTGTATACCTGATCCATCATATAAATTCACATCGAAGCGCACGCCGACATTTAATCTGACCCACTTTGCCAGCTTCATTCTTTCATCAAAATAAACACCTATACCGGTTTCGTTAAAATCATAGCTATTCATTATGTTGAATCTTACACGTTCCTGCGTATTTGCCTGAGTCTGATCTATCCAGTCGGAACGCAAGTTAACCCCAACTTCAGAACTGAAATCCATCTCGCCCTTTTTGTTGAACCACTTAATATAGCTGTTTAAGCCAGCATAATGTCTGTTGTCACTTTGTTCAAGCTGATCACCTTTTTCAGGGTTGTAAAAATAAAAGGTGTAGTTGCTGAAGATTTCTGTTTGCTTGTAATTATAATAAATCTGTAAACGACCTTTAAGATTTTTTTTGTGCCAATCGAAAGTAATCCCAGCAAGATGCCTGTCAACATCAACACGATTGGAATCATCCAGTGAATCGAACATTGATACATCACCGTTTTCTATCATTTCTTTAGGCAAAATATCAGCTGCTTCAGACCTTGCCATATATCCGGCATACATAAGCCTTAATTCCCCCAATGTCTTAAGCCGTATCCTATGGTTTAAAAAAGCCCTGCCAGCCCACATAAAGCCGGGATTGGTATAACCATCTGTCCTGTCGTATTCCACAGCCATATAGGTATCCATGTCATACCATTTACGATAATACTGCCCCATTCCTTCTGCATACATGTTTGAACCCATTGTTGCAGACAGACTGTAATTAGTTTTCTTTGTTTTATATGGAATGAAATTTATTACACCCGCTGTTGCAAAGTTTCCGAAGCGTGGATCATAAGGGCCATTCATTACCCAGATTTTTCTTATGCTATCCGGTATAATAAAGTGAAGATCAAGGTAACCCATTCCATGAACATGGGAAACTTCGTTTATGGGAATACCATCGATAAAAGCTGCGATATCCTGACCATGTTCAGCATCGAAACCACGCAAGAATACCTGATGAGCTTTTGCACCACCTGTGTGTTGCGTGATATGTAAACCCGGAACAAATCTCAAAAGATCGGAGGCCGTTTTCTTTGGGAGATTCATAAAGTCTTTATTTCTTATGGTCTGATCCGAAGTTGTTGTAAGCGGGCGTTGACCGACAACCGTTATCTCGTCTATTGGCACTCCATCATTATCATTTGGAAGCACCTCTTCTACTGCTGATTCTTCCTGTTTGTTTTCCTCTGTTTCAGTATCATTATGTACTTTTAAATCTTCAACTTTTTTAGGTACATCTTTGCTATTGGATTCTAGCTTCTTATTTTTAGTTATTTCTTTTTCAGGAACTTCTTCAACAAACTCCAGCAACTCTTCTTCATCGTCTTCAGAATCGTAATCTATATTTGGCATATAAGTGGTATGTCCAAACGCATCCATATCACCAAAAAAGATCCTGGAAATAAATATTAATAAAACTAAGATTACCTGAACTTTCATATGCACACCTTAAATTTTAACTGGTGTTACGATATTGCATTTCGTGTTATCTTTTGTCAAGGTTTATTCAGTTTTATTTTTAATACATTTCCCTTTATAATTTCACAAAATCCAAATTTCTGATAAAAGAAACAATCTAGGCTTACATCAAACGCTTTCCTTAAGAATACTCACAATAGTGCAGTGTTTTCTACTATTGATATAGAGGTACAATAAGCAACATTTGTACCTACTAAAGCGCAGTATTAAGGGATTGAAAATGTAAATGGCCGTTACAAAGGGCAGATTCTTCATCATACTTTTGCTTCTCATATTGTAATGAAGGGTGCTCAGATAACTACAATTCATAAGCTATTGGGACATGCCATTCTGGATATGACTTTCAGATTTTCTCATTTGATTCCCAGATTTTGCGAACGAGGAAGTACGGCAACTCAATAATACTGGACAGTATTTGGACAACAATAGAACCCCTAATTTACATGAACTTGATTTTTAATAAGAAAAGTGGCGGAGGAGAAGGGATTCGAACCCCTGGAAGACGTTAATCCTCAACGGTTTTCAAGACCGCCGCATTCGACCACTCTGCCACTCCTCCGCAAAGTAGTAACTGCCGTTTTTTAATGGCTTTTTGCTTTCATGTCAAGATATTGTTGCATTTTTGAAAAGAATTAATCATAACCCCGAAAAACATATGGATCTGCGAAGCTGATTTTTCACGAATACATCTTTAAATTCTAAAACTTACATAACCAATCAAAACTTTATCATTGCTTTATATTCACGGGTATTATACAGTTAATTACTCAAAGGATATTGGTTATATGGCACGAAGAAGTCGGAGATGCGAATGGATGCTTTCGACCTGTACGCGAAACGTGTTGTTAGAATGAGAATTAAAGTTTCACTTATATGCACATCCATATATGCACCAGAGATTTGCGGTATTATATTGTCCAGAACTGCAAATACAATACGCCAAACCTACATTGTAAATTTTTTAAAAATGCAAGAATATCTTAATAATCAGGGGAACTTACCATATCGAATGCGACAGAATTTCATTACTACAAGATACTTAAACATCTTACAACTATATAAACAGTATATGATTTATTGCTAAATTGAAATAGTCAGAGAAATAAACCGTTATTTTTTCTATTCTGAAGGTTATTTATTAGTTTAGTCTGCCCGTATTTGTTACTCAGACGGGAACTTGAGGTGCTTAATGAAAACTTCCGATTTACTTGTCCAATGTTTGGAAAACGAAGGTGTTGAATATATTTTTGGTATTCCTGGAGAAGAAAATCTTGATCTTCTTGAATCTCTTCGCTCCTCCAAGATAAAATTGATATTGACACGTCATGAGCAGGCTGCAGGATTTATGGCAGCTACATTAGGGAGACTAACAGGACGTGTTGGAGTATGCCTTTCAACTCTTGGGCCAGGTGCAACCAACTTTGTAACCAGTTCTGCCTATGCGTTACTGGGTGGAATGCCCGTTTTGTTTATTACAGGGCAGAAACCTATCAGAGCCAGCAAACAGGGACGCTTTCAAATTATTGACATAGTTCGTATGATGGAACCAGTTACAAAATTCAGCAGGCAAATTGTCGATGGCAACAACGTCCCTAACCTTGTTCGAGAATGCTTCCGAAAGGCACTTGCAGAAAAACCTGGCCCTGTGCATTTGGAACTACCTGAAGATATCGCAACAGAAGAAGTGGCACGCGAACCATTTCCTGTCACCATGGTTTTACCACCGATTGCCAGCAAAAGTGCTATTCGAAAAGCTACCAGAATGATTCAATCTGCCAAAAGCCCATTGTTACTAATAGCTTCTGCCTGTAATAGAAACAATAGTTCCAGAGCATTGGAGGACTTTGTTGATAGAACGGGAATATATTTTCTCTCCACACAAATGGGCAAGGGAGCAGTCGATGAGAGGAATCCCCGCTGCCTGGGTACCGCAGCTCTTTCCGACCATGATTATCAGCACTGTGCGATTGACAGAGCTGATTTAATCATCAACGTTGGCCATGATGTTAGTGAAAAGCCTCCCTTTATCATGCGAGCTGGTGGCCAAACTGTAATTCATATGTCATACTTTCGTGCTGAAATGGACGATGTATATTTCCCCCAACATGAGATCATCGGAAATACTGCAAACAACATGCACATGCTTGCAGAGGCAATCGGCCCTTCGCCAGCGTGGGACTTTTCATATTTCGAACGTGTAAAAGCAGATATTGATAAAAATGTGTTTGCCCACAAGGCAGATCATAGCAGTTTTCCGAATGTGCCTCAGCGAATTGTTTCAGATGTAAGAAAAGCCATGCCCAGTGATGGAATATTATCACTTGACAACGGCATGTACAAAATCTGGTTTGCACGAAACTATCGGGCACATAGGCAAAACACAGTTCTATTAGACAATGCTCTGGCTTCTATGGGAGCAGGTCTCCCCGCTGCCATTGCCGCCAAACTGGTTCATCCAGATAAAAAAGTTGTAGCCATTTGTGGAGATGGTGGATTCATGATGAATTCTCAGGAAATGGAAACAGCAGTACGTCTTAAACTTGATCTGGTTGTCCTTGTACTGGTTGACAACGGCTATGGAATGATCAAATGGAAGCAGGAGAGCCTAAACTTCCCTGTGTTCGGATTGGAATTTGGCAACCCGGATTTCATGCAATATGCAATGAGTTATGGTGCACATGGAACAAGAATAGAGCGAACGGGACAATTGGTGGAAGAGTTAGAGAATGCATTTACAAAAGGCGGAGTGCACCTAATAGAAGTGCCAATAGACTATTCGGAAAACGAAGCCGTCTTCATTGAATCACTCAAAAAGAAAACATGTGTCTTATAGGGAGAACATTATGACAACAGACTCACAGCACAAGTTTGAAGTAAACAGCCCATACAACGAAGACCACCTTCACACCTTTTCTTACACAAGCAAACAGTCTGCATTTGACGCTTTAGAAAAAGCGTTTGACCTCTACAATAACCGAAAGAAATGGCTTGACACATCTGTCCGTATACAAATTCTGGAGAAATTTGCAGCACTTGTAAATAATAAAGTAGAAGAATTAGCAAAACAGGCAGCTCTCGAAGGTGGTAAACCTTTAAAAGACTCCATTATTGAAATCAATCGTGCAGTGAATGGAGTAAAAGTTGCAATAGAAGAAATAGGAAAACTACATGGCACAGAAATTCCCATGGGACTTACTATTTCATCTGCACAACGTTTCGCTCACACATACCGTGAACCACGTGGTGTAGTACTCGCTATTAGTGCCTTTAACCATCCTTTTAACCTGATTATCCATCAGGTAATAACTGCTATTGCCGCAGGATGTCCCGTATTAATAAAGCCTGCACTTTCAACTCCCATGTCTTGCAAAAGCATTGTGGATCTACTTTCTGAGGCTGGCTTGCCAGATGGATGGTGTCAGATGTTATTGTGCGAAAATACTGTTACCGAGCAACTGGTTGGTGACCGTCGCATATCCTATCTTACATTTATTGGATCGGCCAGAGTCGGATGGTACCTGCGATCCAAACTGGCACCGGGCGCATCATGTGCTTTGGAACATGGTGGCGCAGCTCCGGTAATCATAGATGAAACAGCCGATCTTGATGGAAGTGTTCCTCTTCTGACTCTTGGTGGTTTTTACCATGCAGGACAAGTATGTGTGTCTGTGCAAAGGATTTATTTGCATCGCACTATTGCCAAACAATTCTGCCAAAAATTTGTGGAAGCAACTAAAACTTTGAAATCAGGCGACCCGCTCGATCCTGACACAGATGTGGGGCCACTAATTCTGAAGCGCGAAGTTGATAGAGTTGATTTATGGGTGAAAGAGGCAGTTGAGTCCGGGGCAGAAATACTTTGTGGCGGATATAAATTATCCGAAACGACATACGCTCCCACGGTACTTCTTAATCCTGCTGACAAAGCAAGAGTATCGCAGGAAGAAATATTCGGGCCAGTCGTCGTACTGTACACATACGACGAACTTGATGAGGCAATTTCCCGGGCAAATGCTCCTGATTTCTTCTTCCAGGCTTCCATATTCACCCGTAATATGGAAACCGCTCTGTATGCATCAAGAGAACTAAAGGGAATGGCAGTTATGGTCAACGATCATACAGCTTTCCGCGTTGACTGGATGCCATTTGGCGGTCACCGACAGTCTGGACTTGGACTTGGTGGAATAGGACACACCATGCGCGACATGACTATAGAACGGATGGTTGTATTCCGCTCAACTGCATTGTAACTATACAATTTTATTTCGAATATCTGAATTTCATAGCAAATGTAGCAACCGACTTGAAGCCTGGGTAATGTTTTGCTTTATCGTTACCCAGAGAAGAACTTATGTACTTAATGTAATCCGAATAAGCAGAAAGATTGCCTTTCTCTGCTGTAAATCCATGCTTTATCAAAACTACCTGGTGGGATATAATCAACGCTGCAAATAAAGTATGGGAAATATCCCACAAAGGGGAGGCATGTTATGAATACATTCAAAATGCTTACATTGTGGCTTGTGCTTGGATCAATAGCTTGGCTTTTTTGTCCGAGTGCCATAGCACAGATCATTCCTCAAACAGGACAAACAAAATGCTTCGATGAAGAAGGATTGGAAATTGACTGCGCGTCAACAGGACAGGACGGAGAGTTTCTGGCAGGGGCATCATGGCCAGATCCGCGTTTTATTGACAACAACGATGGTACCATTAGTGATAGTCTTACCGGGCTGATGTGGCTGGCAGATGGAGCTTGTCTTGGTGATAAAACATGGATTGAAGCACTTGCTATAGCTGAATCTTTCAATACAAATCCGGTACCTTTCAATTGTCAGAACTATACCGCAAATTATTCCGACTGGCACCTGCCGAACATTAATGAACTGATGAGTTTGTATTCTCCAATGATGTTTGAAGAGAACCATTGGTTGATAGATGCAGGGTTCCTGACGTTGGCAATCGGTAGCTATTGGTCTTCGACCACAATGGTAGAAAGTGTGAAAACAGCCTGGCTGGGAAACATGGATGATGGATATTTAAACAACACCGGAAAAGGATTCCACAACGATACATGGCTTGTTAGGATAGAAAATGAACCGGACACAAAACCTATAAGAACTGGCCAAACTCTCTGTTATTCTGATACAGGAAATATTATAGACTGTGCCGGTACAGGACAGGACGGCGAATTTCAGTATGGAACAGCATGGCCCGATCCACGTTTTACAGATAACAATGATCAAACAGTTTTGGACAATCTTACAAAGCTTGTATGGCTTAAAGATGCTAATTGCCTTTTTACTAACTATCCCGAGGTAGACACTGATGGTCTTGTAGAAGGCAAAGTATTTTTCCAGACCGCAATAGATTTTATCAACGGAATGAATGATGGCACCTATCCACTGTGTGCCGGCGGTAAAGATGACTGGCGCATGCCAAACAGTTATGAACTTCGCAGTTTGATCGACCATGGAAATGTTCCCTCTTTAGCACCCGGCAATCCATTTATAAATCATATGGAGTTTTATTACTGGACCAATTCAAACTGGTACATTGATAAAACCCAGGTCTGGGTGGTTGGTGTATATTACGGTGATGTGTACACAACATGGAAAGACGATAAAGCCTTTTTCTGGCCCGTAAGAGACGATATCCCGGATGAAATCGACGGTGACACTGATGGTGATGATGATATTGAAGAATCAGATGGCGATGATGAAGCTGAAGTAGATACTGATGCAGATGAAGATGATGAAACCACGCCCGATGGAGATTTGGAACAGGATATTGACGAAGAATCCGCAACAGACGGTGACGAAGATGTTGAAACCGCAGATGGAGACGCTGATGATGAAGATGGAAATGGCAGCGATTGCGTAATGATTGGAGACACTTTGTCTGGTCTGCCAATTTGGCTAATGTGGATATTGTTGGCATGTAGAAGATATAAACGGAAATCTTCAGAAGTAATAAAATGATTGGGAATTGCTTCAGCTTTAATTTTTCAGATGCTCGACGATAGTATCTGCCAATGACTGGTTGAAGCCTTTCAACTCTGCTATTGTGGCTGCGTTTGCCTGGCGAACTTTTTTAAGTGACCCAAAATGCCTTAGTAATTGCTTTGCCCTCTCAGGGCCAACACCGGGAATGTCCAATAGACTGGAACGCAGATTTTTCTTGCTTCTTATATTCCTGTGATAAGTGATGGCAAAGCGATGTGCTTCATCTCTTGTCTGCGCTAAAAGACCAAGTTCCGCAGTACCGGGTTTCAACACTACCGGATTTTTAACATGTGGCAAAAAGACTCTTTCAGGAGTTCTCATCTTGCCTTCAAATTGCTCTGCAATCTGCCCTTTTCCCACTTCATCTTTTAGCCTCGACTTTGCCAATGAAACCACGTCGACATCCACAACCGAAAGTTCGTCTAAAATAGCCAGAGCCATAGCAAGCTGACCTTTACCACCATCAACCACCAGCAAATCGGGAAGATTGTCTTCCTCTATGCCTCTCTTAAAACGGCGAGTCAAAACTTCTTTCATCATGCCAAAATCATCAGGGCCATCTACTGTCTTTATCTTGTATCTTCGATAATTACTCTTATCGGCGATTCCATCAGTAAAGCAAACCACAGAACCGACAGCCAGCGTCCCCTGAATGTTGGAAATATCTACACATTCGATCCTTGTTGGTAACTTTCTTAGTGAAAGTTTTTTCCTGAGAGTATTTAAGGTCTTGATTGTATCTGCATGTTTCGATTGTCTCTCGAAAAACTCTTGTTCCGCATTTGCTCTGGCTATTTTGGAAAGTCTGTTCGGTGCACCTCTTTCGGCTACCGATAGTTCCACCTTGTGCCCTGCCCTTTCTGAAATCCATTCGGCTGTGGTTTGTGTATCTTCCGGCACCATCGGCAAAAGGATTTTTTGAGGCAGTGGCCATGCAACTTCATAATATTGCGTTACAAATCCTTCTACCACAGTAGAATCAGGAATTGCCCGACATGAAACATCAAATGCTTCGCGGCCTCTTATCACACCGTCTCTCACCCTAACCACCGCAAAGGTTGCCCGCTCGTTTTCACGATGAAAACCGATTATATCCCAGTTGATATTGCGGGATAAATCAGCCACCTGTTTTTCCAGTGATCCAGAAATGGCATCAATCTGATCTCTGATTTTAGCGGCCAACTCAAAATTCAACTCTTTAGATGCTTCCATCATAAGCGGATTTAACTGCGCTATTAACAATTCCTTTTTGCCTTCCAGAAAAAGGCGCACTCGTTCAATCTCTCTGGCATATGTTTCGGGTTCCACCGGCAAACTGCATGGCCCGTGACATCTTCCCATCTGATATCTCACACAGGGTCTGGTAGCCTTTTTCAGGGTCTGATCGGAACAATCTCGCAGCATAAAATACTTATTGGCCAGTTTAATCATCTTTCTGGCCTTGCTTGCAGATGAATATGGCCCGAAATACAGCGCAGTGTCTTTTTTTCTGCGCTTTCGTACAACTTCCAGTTTGGGAAATTTATCCTTTGTTTTCAGACGGATAGAGAAATAATTCTTATCATCCTTAATAAGCACATTGTGCTTTGGATTATATTTTTTAATTAAAGTGTTTTCTAAAAGAAGAGCTTCTTTTTCAGAGGCAGTAATAAAAAACTCGACTGAATTCAATATTTTATCAAGTATCTGCACAAAATGACGTGTATCGCTGGAAGGATTGATATATTGATGCATCCTGTTATGCAAGTCTTTGGCTTTGCCAACATAGAAAACACGTCCACGAGAGTTTTTCATTAAATAAACACCGGGTTTGTGGGGCGCTTTATGCAATATATCGTGTACTTTTGACATTTTACCTCCGCTGTACAAACTAATATTATTTGCAATCTCAATCAAGATCTTTCATCAAAATCACCCAACTGAATTCATAAAATGTTTTTTATGACAACAGACCTGATAGACGCAGTGTGTCAAAATATGGCTTTCCCCTATTATTACAAAGGTTTTTACAGTTTTGTAACTTAATATTAAATAAAAAAGGGATTGACGAAGTCTCTATATATGGATTATGTTATAGGGGTAAGGGACTCATCGCCACATGAGAACTGGTAACTCGGTTATTAACACCTAAACAAATGTCGTTTATATATAATACTGGAACCAGGTATGAGATAACTAATGAGTATTTCACTTGTATGAGAAAGGTAGTACTCCAATGAATCGCTTGAAACTTTCTGATGTATTAGTTTTGGCACTCTTTATATTAACCGCTTCACTCTTTTCGGCCTGTGGCAGTAGTGAAACCACCGACCCGGATGGTGACGTAATTGAATTTGGATGTGAAGACTGCAAGTCGGGTGAGGTTTGCATTGAACCGGCAGACGGAACATCCGATGGCATCTGCGCAGTAGTCGGAGACTCACAGGACGGCTATTGCGATGAGTTCAGTGGAGAAGGTTCTTGCTGTCTCGAACTTGGCTCGGCAGATGAAAACTGCTTTTGCGTACCTTCTATCTTGTGCAACTGCCCAAACTGCGTGATCAAATGCGACAGCGATGCGATATGCAAGTTCCGTGGTTCAGAATTTGAATGCATAAACGGCACCTGCCAACTCGGTGCTGTTGATGGAGACACAGACTGTAAGGATGACAATGACTGCAAATCCTTCGGCGACGACTATGTCTGCGAAAGTGGAGTCTGCACCAACGACAGCACAGACGGCGACACAGTATGCGAATCTACCTCTTGCGAAACAAATGACAACTGTCCTGATGATTTTGTTTGCGTTAACAAATGTTGCTATTTCAATACTCCATGCGAAGAGATAGATCCTGTGCTGGTTCATGAAACAGAATGCGACTTTGGTGGCGCACAACTTTTACAGACAACTACATGTGAAATAAAATTCACGAACGCGAGCAACACTGATGAAGCTTGTTTCTCATACAAGATTGATTCGAGTACTACCACAGAAATGACATTGGCCGAAGAAAGCCAGTTGGATGAAAACGAAACAGTCTGCCTTGCAAAAGGCGAAGAAATGTTTGTTACAGTTAATTATATTCCAGATGGTGCAGGAGCCGACGAGGGCCTGCTAAATGTAACCTTCCCCAAAAACACCCCCTTTGACAGCATCTGTATTGCGGAATCAAGCGTCAAATTAATTTCACAAGAATCTGGTGAATTGCATCCTGAATTCTATCCAGCCAGTTTAGAACTTGATTTCGGTAATGTCAGAATAAATGAAAGCAAACCTCTTCCGTTCATGATTCAGAATCGCTACTACGATTCCAAAACAAATAAAGTGTTACTAGCAAACAACTTTAAGCTGGAACCCGACAACACGAACTTCAGCCTGCCTGAAATTGGCGACCTCTCGATTCCTCCATTCCCGGATCCAGGTGGTTCAGAACAAATTTTAGTAATTGCAAATCCCAGAAGCGAAGGTTTATTCACAAGTCAACTGATTTTTGAAACAAACCACTCAGATACGCTTTATTCAAAAGTTAAGGTCAACCTTAGTGTCAACGGTGTTGCTCCTAAAATCTGTGTGGACCAACCGTTCATAACTTTTGAAGATACTCTGATTACACAGCAATCCTTCCAATATCTTGAAGTTTGCTCTTGTGGTGGATGGGAACTTAACGTTGAGTCAGTTTCCAGAAGCGATGGCACCAGCGATGGTGAAATTAACGAATCCGCTTTCGTAGTTGAAAGTGTAGGCGTGAATATGCCGGCAGAGCTTCCTGCAATACAGGATGCCGATGAAGATGCACGGTGTTTCGAAGTTGAAATCGGCTTCTATCCGAACCAGCGAGGCGAAGCACAGGCTTTCATCGACATAGTTTCTGATGCCTCTGGCAACCAGTCTCTCGTACGTATTCCAATCTACGGAAAAGGTGTTGGCGCGCAAATCTGCACCAAGCCATCTTCTCCGGTTGACTACGGAATGGTTCGCTTTGATCCTAACTCCGGTAGTTCTTTTGAACCCGCAGTTGAAGCCATTGAAATATATAACTGTGGCCCTGCCGGTAGTGTTGCAACAGTAACCGATTTAAAACTGACCATGAGCAGTGGAACTGCTGCCGACACATTTATCATGGCTGACCACAATCCGAGATTCCCGACTGAACTTGACTCAGTTGCTTTGCAAGGTGGAGAAGGCGACACAGCCAACAAACTGACAATGAATGTACTCTATGATCCAACCAAGAACGATCCGGTATTTGGCACACATAGAGCAATATTACGAATTGATGCCAATGATAATAATTACGACATCCGTGAAACCGTAGAACTTAGAGCATTGGCAACTGATTGTGAAGATAACACCTGGGATCTAAACGGCGATGCCAGTGATGGCTGTGAATACAACTGTGTATTTGAAGACCCGATTGACATGCCAGGGCCAATTGACCTTGACAATCCTGAAGATAACTTTAAAGACAGTAACTGCGACGGCATCGACGGCATGATTGAAAATGCAATATTCGTATCTGCCGATGATGGTGATGACAGTAACCCGGGTACACTTGACGCACCAATGAAGACAATTTACAAGGCTGCAATTACAGCAAGATCACAACTAAGCGATGAAGATAATATCAAACATGTCTACGCATCCATGGGAACTTATGACGCATCAGTCACTATCCTTAACGGTGTAAGCATTTTTGGTGGATACAACAAAAACTCATTGTTGCCAGATCCCAACAATCCACTTGGTTGGAAACGTTCACTGAGTCATACTACAACAATTACAGGTGAAGATAAAGCTGTTGAAGCACGCTTAATAAACGAAACAACTCGTTTACAACTTCTTACAATCAATGCAAGCCGTGGCGATGGCAATAGCCTCTCGGTTTACGGTCTATACTCATATCACGCCAATGCACTTATCGTTGAGCATGTAACCATCAAAACTCAAAACGCCTATACCGGCACACCCGGTTTAAGACCAGGCCAAAATGGTGAAAACAGTGACTCTGGTGAAAATGGTGAAAGAGGAGCTGAAAACGATGGTAGTTTATGGTGTGCCAGCAATCCAATACCAGGTAAAGGTCTTGGCGGTGTAGCACCCTGTGGTTCAGCTGGTGGCCCTGAGATGGGTGGCTCCGGTGGATATAGCTGCAAAACAGGCAGTGGTAGTGGTTGTGCAGGCTCCAACGGTGAAGCCGGTGGAAGTGGCGCTGGTGGCTATGGCGGTGTTGGCATTAAAGGTGGCCCCGGTGGTAAAGGCGGAGATGGCGTAGACGGCTACAACGGCAACAACGGCGAAGGTGGAACCAATGCAGGCATCCTAAGTAATGCTGAATGGTTCCCAAGCAGCGGACAACAAGGTACAGCAGGTGGTAACGGAACCGGTGGTGGCGGTGGTGCCGGCGGTGGTTCTGTAGGCTGGGGATTCCCCTACTGTGATGATTACGGTGGTTCCGGTGCTGGCGGTGGCGCAGGTGGCTGCGGCGGTGAAGGCGGAACCGGTGGTGGTGGCGGTGGAAGTTCCATTGCTGTCTTCCTCTACGATTCAAGTCCTGTACTTAGCCATTTAACCATTACTGTCGGCGATGGCGGTAACGGTGGCAGTGGCACCAAAGGTGGCACTGGTGGCGATGGTGGTAAAGGTGGCGATGGTGGTGACAGATACGACAGTGGCATGAAAGGCGGTGCCGGTGGTACAGGTGGCGACGGCGGTCTAGGCGGTTCAGGTGGCGGTGGTGCCGGTGGAAACTCCATTGGAATATTCAAAGCAGGAAGAAGTGTACCTGTCATTGAAGAATGCGAAATTACCACCGGAGAAGCGGGCCTTGGCGGAAGCGGTGGAAGTTCAGGCGGTAACAGGGGTGAAAATGGTTTTTCCATTGACATCTATGAATAATAAATATTTGGTTTATTAGTTTAAAACGGCCACGGCCAACAAACAGATAGAGGTAACTTTCATGAAACACCCAAAATGGCAAGCAGGTTATGTTGTAGTATTGATAGCTCTGTTTTCTTTTGCCTGTTCGGGAGGTAACGTAGACCCAACAGATGGTGACCTTACCCCACCAACCTGTGAATCAGACGCTGCGTCATGCAATTCGACTCTGGATTGCCTTGACTCATGTATGATCTGCAATCTGGATGGCCCGGAAGGATGCTGCGCGGTTTTACCCTGCGAAGATAACATGGGTTGTTCTGATCTGGGAGCCGGTGCTTATTGTCAGGGTAACGTATGTAAATGCCCCAGCCCTGATGGCGATAGCGGTGACGGCGATCAGGTTGATGGTGATGTACAACAGCCAGAGGGTGAACTTTGCATAAGTCCAGCCAACATTGAATTCGGCTCGGTGCAACTTGGCGAAGCTATCTGTAAAACTGTCACACTTGAAAACTGTGGCGAAAGTTCATTGGAAATAAATGGCCTCATGCTGTTTCAGGATAGAGTAAGTGCCGAGGATATGGAAATTTCCTTTAAAAGTAGCGACAACACTCCTGCCGACGATAACATTATAGAGTTGGATATTAAGCTTTACAAGGACGATACAAAAACATTGGAGTTCTGTTATCTTCCAACTAATCCAGGAACCGACTCTGGAGAAATTATTTTCGGAACAACTATTGCATTAAACAGAATGAATTGGTATTCCACCGAAAAAGGTTCTCCCCATATTGAAGTAGAATGTGAGCGATTAACGGATAGTGAAGAGGCAATTGCAGATCTGTATGGCGCAAACTGGGACAAAGTATGCTCGTTCCACAATGTGCCACTTGGTAATGAAAAAACTCAGCCGATCACAATTAAAAACTTCCAGCAAGATGCATCTGAAACTGCGGTTTTAGTAATAAATCGTATAGAAGAACAAAATCCGATGGATCTGGAAAGCAATCGAAGCCAGACCTATGGAATTGACCCGGACACCATAGACTACCAAGGATTCTATAACGATGTATGGATCTCGAAGGAAGGCGAAGACAGCTCGTCATCATTCAACCTAATTTACACCCCACTGCGTTCCAGTAT